>UMKD01004501.1_pt1 | contig 154942 bp, 201 predicted proteins | sample 1966221 | NCBI WGS metagenome assembly UMKD01 (sample SAMEA4836167, study PRJEB28245) | human gut metagenome | biome: gut microbiome; material: fecal sample | place: Denmark | collected 2008
ATAAAATATCTTTTACATTTGATAGTGTGGTATCATAAATTTTTGCATTGTAGTCTACATTTTCTATTGTACTAGCTTTTAGAGTAGATAGCGGAGATAATGCTTGTTGCAAATCTTTTTTTAAATTTTCAGGGTTGTTACCACGTATCATTCTTTCATAGTTCTTTTCTCCAAGAATTTGTTGAATGATGTATCCTTCTTCTGTATTCGGATTATAAATATTTATACTAGAGGAAGCTCTTTTCTTTGAGATTCTAAAAAAATCAAAATCAGTTGGATAATATTCATCTTCTGAACCAAACTTTTTAATTTTTGTAAAATCGACAAAGCCGTGTGCTTCAGGATTATTATTACCGCTAATAGTGATTTCTTTGAGTTTATCGCTCATTCCAATCGTTTCTAAAATGGCTTTATTAGAAAATCTATTTGAATCTTGCCAAGCAATTTCTGTATCAGCAATCAAAACCATACCTCTATTGGATTGAAAAGTTCTTGGAATCTCAAAACTATTTATTTGTTTAATTAAGTTTTTTTCATTTCCGAATTGTTCTAATTTAGATCTTTTAAAAATTTCTTCTCCTAATCTAACAGAAGATTCGTTTACCATAGAATAACCTGTAGCTTCTAATCCTGGTACGTGACGTGTGTATTTAGAAAGCATTTGCCCAATAGTTTCTCCACCAATACTAAAAGGAGTTAACCTGTCATCTGTTTGAGCATGTCTTTGGTTTTCAATATTTAAATATGAAAACATGGATGTGTGACCTAAAAATGCACTCTTTTTTGCGTTAATGTTACTACTTTGTTTTGCAACCATGTTTAAGTTTTCAAGGATATTACCGGATGATAAAAACGAAGCAATTCTTGTAGGATCTGATAATTCAATTGCTTCTTCTATCCGCCCTTGAATTCCAGCTATGTAATCAGAATTACCAAGTCCTGTGTTTATCATCTTGTGTGCGTTTTTTAAATAATCTAAAGCGTTGATTTCACCATTTTGAAACATTTGATATTGATTGAATAGATTGTTTCTTTGAAAACGCATTTCATCTAATCCTAAAATTCGAATAGAATTTTTAGCAACGTTTTCGGAAATATCGTTTACAACATCTTTAAATTCACTTGTTTGGGAAACTAAATAACGTATTTGTTCTGCATCCGATGCGAACTTTTTATTTTCGTAGTAATTACTTTTTGTAACGTTATCAAAGATATTGGAAATTCTATCATTCCATTGTTTCATTAGATTATTTCCATCATCATCGAACATAGTTAATCTACGAAAGAATTTACTATCTTGTTCTCCTTGAAACATAACTAAATCACTTCTGTCAAAGATGCCTTTAAAATTATCTGTCAAATCGTTGAAAGTGCTTGTTAATCCTTTTTTAGCGTTTTCAACCACATTTTTTTTAGCTTTAAATTGTGTTCCTAAGCCTTCGAAACCATATAAAATAGTATCAGTTTTTCTATCCAAAAAAATCGGAGTAACAGTTTTGATTTTGTTGTTAGTATCAAAACCGACTTGAAATGAAAAGTCAAAATCTTGTGTTCCAGCAACATCTTGAACACTTTTTATAAATTTATTATATTTCCCTTCTTGATTATAAAATTGTCCCAATATACCTTTATATTGTGAACCGCTAAGAGTAATTAAATCCAATTGATCTCTTACGGAATCTTCTTTTAAACCATTAGAAAATAAGAAGGTACCCATATTAGATAGTTCTGTTAAATAATTAGGAGTAGTAGCTAAGTGTGTTTTTTGAATGGCTGTGTGAATAGGTCCATATGTTGCTTCCATATCAATAGTATCATTCATTCCAAGAGAAGTATCATATACAACTTGATTTATAGTTCTCCATATTAATGTTTCTGCACCACTTTGATATGATTTTTGCATCCCCTGTTGAGATACCACTTTGTATTCTCCAAATGTGGAAGAAGAGAATGCACTTGGCATGCGTATTCCGGTATCTTGCATAGAAGTAACTATTAATTGTGGTTTTTCCAACTTGTTTTCGGCATAATGAACATCTAAATTTACCAAATTGTATCCGCCATAAGAATTCGGTGCAGCTCCAATCACTTGAAAAGGTTTGGTACCAAATGTTTCGTAATAATTTTCATTGCCATTAAAAAAACCTATGACAGATGGTTTTGTTGCGTTTTTATTTAATTTAGAACCTTTAAAATAATGCATACCGGGAATACGGTTAGCATGAGTTTGAGCAATCGCTAATTGCTCACTTACATCCAGTTTTCTAGCTACAGTTTGCATTTGTCCAATTCTGTTAGAAAGGCTATCTTGATACAAACGACCTTCGAAAAAATTCATATCTGTTTCGTAAGAAATACCGTTAAAACCTTTTCGCAAAAATTCTTTTTGCGCAATCCCCATCATTTCTTTTATGATTTCATCCGCTTGAGTCGCTAAAAGTGGTTTTTTCTGATTTATTAAAGCTGTAACTTCTTTATATCGCTTCTCGTTTTTTCGAACTCCATAGATTTCTTTAAAAGCTTTTTTTGCTCTTTCATAATTATAATATACTAGTTGTTTTTCTTGAGTTTCGTTATTTACAAATTCGTAACTTTTATCAAGGTGAAGCAAAATATCTTTAAAAGTATTAAAAGTGTAACGATTGTATCCGTTTGCGTAAGGAGATGTTATAAATTTAGGTAAATAAGTAGTACCTTTAAAATTCGAATCAAACTTAAATAAACTACCGAATAAATGTGCACCACCGGTTTGATCCACAGTGGTGAAAATTCCATTAGTTTCTAAAATTTCATAAGGTTGATAAAACGGTTGGTTATATTGTAAAAGTTTCATAAGTTCACCTGTTAATAATAAGTGGAAATATTGATATTCCCTTGATGGTAAATAGTACTTCTTGTAGTGACATCAGCTTGATGATATTGTTCAAAAGCTTTTTTACGAATAAATCTTTCTTCTTGAGCGCTTACTCCGCCCATATAAGAATTAATTAATCCTTGTCTTTTTGCATCTAATTTGCTGTATTCTACGCCTAATTGCTTTTTAATTCTGTTTTTTAAAGCAGATTGATTTTTGGTAAATTCTACACCATGTGTATTAATAGATGTAGGTGCTTGCATAGAAGTGTTTTCGTAAATATTTTCATTTGTTAAAACTTGTTGTTGTCTATTCCAAACAGCTTTTAAAACAGTTTGAAGTCTCTCGTTTCCTGTAGAGAGAATTTTTTTTCTTTTGTTTTCGTTTTGAACGTTCAATAAATCTTTTAAAAAAATGGCATCTTGTTCGTTTACCATTTTTTTGTAATTTGCTAAATATTCTTTTCCTGTAATATTATAAATAGATTTTTGTCCATTTGCATATTTCATTTGTTCCATCAAATCGCCAATTTCAGTTTCTGTTTCATATTCGTTAGAACGGTTTACAGAACTTCCGCCGAATAAGTTGATAGTTCCATTCATTATTGATTTTGCGAACCCTAATGTGGACATCATCCCAAAAACATTTGTAGTAGCGTTACTTTGTTCAAATACTTGTTGGGAATTCATTCTAAATGCTGCGGCAGTAATGGAACTATTCGCTGACAAATTATAGAAGGGCGCAATAAAAGATTCCATAGGATCGTCCCAGTCTCTGAAATAAGGAGAATGAACTGTTTCTGTCGCCCATTCTGTATAAGGATCTTTTACCCCGAACAATTTTTCAAAAGCCATTGGCATTGCGTTGTTTCTGAAACGATTAAACGGTGCAGCTAAAAGCCATCCGGTTCTATCTTGTCGATAACCGGAATTTCCTAAATTTAACTCATCGCTTACAGAAGCGTGATCTATTCTAAAAAAGTCCCCTTCGTTGTCTATTCCGCCTGAAAAAGAAGCATTTTGCGAAATTTTAAATTGATAAGTTTGTCCTTCTTCAAATTGAGAATTTAAAGTTGCTATCAACTTGCTAGCCTTAGTTCTACCATATCGAGCTGTTAATTTATTAAAGTCATGTTCTACTGTATCTAACTTATAACGAACACGATCAGTTCCAATAAACTCATAAGGAGTTAACTTTTCGGCAATTGTAATTTCTTTTTCAATGATATCTTTTGCTTTTACATATTCGTTTTGATACAAACGAGTATTATGTTGTTCAGCATAAGCTAAGGATTCATAATAGTGCGTTCTTTCTTCATCGCTTAGTAAATCCTCCTTATTCATCACACGATTACGCATTTCTTCAAACTCTTTTGTATTTGGTGCAATCATAGATAAAATACGGAAACGATTTAGATTTTGATTTTTTGTATTGATGTGATTAATCGTTTGATTAAAATCTCCGGAGGGCATGATGTAACTACCATATGCCATAGTCATATAAGGATTGTTTCCTTTTTTATAATAATCCGGCATCCAATAAGGCAATTTTTGTCTTAGAGGGTTGATATGTATCATACCAACATTATCAGGCTTATCGATTAATCTACGAATAGGTTCTGTTGTTTCAAAGAAACCGCCTAATTTATATTTGTCATAATCAGAATAAACAGATACATGGTCTGTCAAGCTTTGTAATGTCACTTTTTGCTCATAAGGGTTTTCTTTCCCAAAAACCAGTTCTGTCATTTTTCCAAAAGCAAAACCGGGCAACCCGGCCCATGTTTTTAAATCTTCAATTGCTTCAAAACCAGATCTTAAATAAGCTCTTACATTAAACATTCCGTTAGAATCATAAAACTTCATGAACGGAGCACTTGAAGGATCACCATCTTTATGTCTAGGATTTATCATGACGTCATCGTCAATTCTCCAACGATCTTCTCCGATATATTGAGTAGGTTTGATGATTTCTCCTAATGTATTACTTAATAAGTGACCAAATACAGGGATATCTACAAACAATTGTTGAGTTTTTGGATAGATAGCTCCGTATTTTTCATAAGCAATTCTTTCTTCTCTATATGGATCAAGCATAATCCAAGGATATCTTGTAATAACAAAATCTTTTCGGAAAAATTTAGACCATTTATCTAAATATCCGTCTCCATGTGCGTGAACACCGGTGGATGGATTCATTAAAGTATAAAGTACATGCGGTCTGTATTGATCAAATTCCTCTCCTAAGAAGGATTGTCTTCCGGCGGTATTCCAAAATCTGTTTTTGTTAACACGCACTGCTTTTCCATTAAACAAAACATCATATGTTTCCTCTGAATCTCCAACTAGGAAATTTCCGGTAGCTGAGGAAATAGCGCCGTCCGTTTTGTCATCTAACCATCTAAATGCAGAACTTATTCCGGTAACATTCATTAAAGCTTGGGAACCCCAAATTCCATAAGCAACGCCTTTTGCGAGAGTACCTGTGATTCCGCCTTGTCCAACAATTGGCATCCAATCTGGCAACAAAGCATCTGTAAAAGAATCAATTGCTTGGTAAGCAGAATAAGCAACCATCATTGGAAGAAGTCTATGTGTAATAAAACTTTTTCCGGCCATTGTTCTTGAAACACCTAGTGTTTCTAAAGCATCTTGCAATTTATTAGTAGGAATCTTACTGAACGCACCAATAGAAGATTGTGTATTTAAAAACTCTTTACTTAATACTGTATCTTTTGTCTTTTTAAAATCTTCCATTGCTTTATTTAAAATTCGTTCTGTTTTTTGCCTTTTTTCCTTTTGAAAAGTTACAGTATTTATCATCCATCGTTTTAAATCGTGCAAGCTTTCTCTTAAATTCTTATGAAATTCTAAAGAATCTTTTAAAATGACGGATGAAGCGTTTGTTTGTTCATTTCCGATATAAGAAGCTCTTTCGATGGCTGATAATTTACGTATTAAAGAACCGGGAGCTATTGGATTCTTTAATTTTCTATTACTTAACATAGAAGAAGTGTATAATTCGTTTACCTCTTTATAATAAGAATATTGATTTTTAATAGAATCAACAGAAATTTCTCTTCCGGTTGTTAAATTTTTTGTAAATTGTTCGAAAGTTTTCCGGTCAAAATTATCATCTAATAAAACTTCAGCGTAACGGTTTCCTTTTAATAATTGCATAGGTGTATATAGAGGGTTACTTGTGGCTTCTTCCGGATTTTTTCCAGCATCTTTTAATTTCTTCCACATAGAAGATTGAAAAGTTTCTGTACCTTGATTAATTTTAAAATGATCATCATTAAAAAAATCATCTCGGAATTTTTTTCTAGCTTTTGAAATTTGCTCAAAAATCTTCATTTCGGCATGCGGAACTTCAATTTGTTTTAAGATTCCGTGCAATTCGCTTTCGTCGCTGGCGACTTCCAAATGTTGAGCTATACTTTTTCTAATAGCCGGATATAGGTCTTGAAATATTCCTCTATAAAGGTTTTGCGCCCATTCCGGGTACTGTTTGATATCATCTTCAAACAACTGAACAATACCTGCTCCGCTACCTTTATTTTTCTCAATTAAATCAATAATGTCATTTACTAATGTAACCTTATTTTGTAAAGAATTAAAAATATTATCAGCGTTAGACTCCGGATATTTAGAAATAATTTCCTGATATTTAGAAGAAGAATGGATTGTTTCTAACATATTTGTAAAATCGTCGGTAAACTTATAAATAACTTTTTCCAACTCTTTTGGAGAAGAATTTCCATCTAGTTGCTTAAAAATTTTAGCACTTCGTTCTCTAGCAGCTTTGATAACCTGAATCAATTGTATGGCTTCAGGGTCTTTATCTTTCTCCTTCATCAATATAGTTGCGACTTTTCTTTCAACATCTTCTATATTTAGTTTGATATATTGACCAAAACCTTGTCTGTAAAAAGCGTTCATAATCTCTTGATTCGCAGCATCGGAATAATGAATTCCTTGCACCATTAAAATTTGATCCGCTATATTGTCACCGATACGCTCGAACACTTGTTCAACAGATTTATTAGCGTTGGTAATATTGAATATGTCAGCTTCCGGCATATAAGGTTTTACTTCTTTTATTTTACCTTTTGTTAATTTTGAAGCTCGATTATATACAGCTTGCAAAATAGTATCATCTTCATGATACATTCCATCTTGTGCGTGTACAAGACGAAAACCGCCTTTTTTTGTTCCATCTCCAATGTCGTATCGAAATGGAGTGAAGTTAAAATCAGAACGTAAAAAACGATTTAATTTACCTTTGATACCTTTACTGTTCCAAATATCTTGTAAGGAATAATCTATTTTAGCATTTTGCTTCAATACTCTAGTATCTTCTTTAGTTGCTGCAAGTAAATGTTTTTGGAAATATAGTTTATAACTACCTTCTTTCGTTACAAACTCAGATGTTGTTACAATTTTAGGAGGAGTTTTCCCGACACCCAAGTAAGCATCTTTTAGTTTTTGTCTTTTGTTTTCTAAAAAATCCAGTCTTGAACCATCAGGTAATTCGTTAAATCTTTTTCTCACTGATTTTGGCATAGAAGCTATCTGCTCATCTAAATTGGAAGAAATAGCTTCGGAAATATACTGTTTTTTAAAAACCATTTCTAATAAATCGTCTTGACCACTTTTGTTAATTCTACTTTGCAACTGCAAAATATTTTGCCCAATATGTTCCTTCATTAACGAAGTGGTATCTATTACTCCGGTTGGAGTCCACGTTCTGATCATTCCATTCATAAAAACAGAATGCGGAGCGTAATAAGAAGGGAATAAACTTTCTATGGATTGTCCGAAACGATATGTTGCCAATTTCATATCGAAAGAGGTTTTATCAAGAAAACCAAGCGATTTGTTTTTTTCTACTACGTTTGTGAATTTAAAACCCTTTAACAGTTCATAGTGGTTGAACCCATCTATGTAATCTTTCGGTAACAAAGTGTCTTGATCTAATTCCGAAACAGTTTTGAATAGTTTGTTTTTACCAGATAAAATATGTTCCCTAGTATCTCGATCTAATTCGGAAAGCGCTTTGCGACTTTTGTCTGCAAAATATAATTTATACATATCTTCGTAAGAAAAATCTTTTTCATCTGTAGCTTTTACGTGAGATAAAAATTCATCTCCGTTTGGTATTTTTCCTTTAATCCATTTTTCAAATAGCTGCGATTTGTTTCGCAATTGTCTATATTTATTTTCAGACATTCTTGATAGTTGTTCTTGTTCAAAACGTTTTGCCAATTCCTGCAAAGTACCGTTGAAATTAAAATCAGAATTTAAAATTCTATTTTTTCTTACAGTAAAAGTACCATCTTTTGTAATTTCAGTGAACATTCCGGCGATATCTTGAAATAAAGTGCTTTCTTCAATGGTTTGTAATTTTTTAAATAATCTAAATTCTTTTTCGAAATCTTTATAATCTTGTTTGATTCCGCGAATGGTATCCGAATGACTTCTAAAAATTCCTTGAGAAAACATATTTTTAATTTTCTGAAATCCCACTAATGACCATTCTTCATCACTATAAGAAACTCCGGTGTGTTCTAACATTTTTCGAGCTACTTTCCCTAAAGAATCGAATTCACCGGATAAAACATTTTTTCTATAACTTTGAATAGTCGGATTGTTAGAAACTCTCTTAAATAAATCTTCTATTCCGCCAACAATTCCATTATCGTTCTGAAAAATATTAGATACTCCACTCGCTATAGTAGCAGCAGTAGTGTGAACAAATCTTCCTATAGCTTTTACGTTACTTTCAGTTTCTGCATCTTGATACAAACGGTATGCAGTTTCTTTAAAAGATTGACCAAAATGAGAACTAATACCAAATTGAGCAAACTGGAAATTTCTTTTTATTTCATCTGCTCTTTTCAAATGATTAGCAAATACAGATAATTTTTCCGGATTATTTCTTAAAAAAGAAATACCGGCTTTACTCCCATATTTGATTCCAAATAATGCTCCTAAAGCCATAGTATCACCGGAATAGTCCTCATCTTGGTTTAGCGCATACATAGAAAGCGCAGTGCCACCAATCGTTAAAATATCAGCATAATCTTTTGCATATTTTTTAGCGCCAAAACCAATAGCCAGACTAATAAGTCCGGCTTTCATAAATTTTCTTATTATGCTTTCGGATTGCAGAGGAATTGCTTCGAAGGAACGTTCTCTGCTTTCTTTTTTTAAAGCTTCAATATCTATTTGTTCTTGAATTTGTTCTTCTGCCATGCAAAACCTCTTCTATAATCCTAATTTTTTTCTCATGATTTCATAATAAGTTTTACTTTCACTGGTATAGTCAAAAACGGCACGATCTTCATAAGGTTGTTCTTCTACTATTGTTTTCTTTTTCCAAGCCATAGAACCGAACGTCCGAACAGCCCGAAACATTAGTTGTCTTTTGATAAGTGGGACACCGTTTTCTTTCATGATAAAAATAAAAATTTCATCTGCTAAAGTTCTGTTAATATTGGTATCGTTATATTCGGAATATAAAAAATCATGGACTACGGCCGCCATCGTGTATTTTCCGAATGGAGGAAATATACTCCAAAAAACTCTAGGGACAGATGCTAAATCTGTTACAAATCCTTTTGGTACTGTAATTACATAATCATTAATTTGATATTTAAAATCACTTAACAATACGTAACAACGTCCGTTAAACAATGGTTTTACTTCTAAATCAGTTATTTTCATACTAAACTTTGTAATTCCTTCAAATTAGCTTCGTCTATTTTTTCCGCAGAATCATTAAAATGGAAATTTCCAATTCTCGGATTGGCTATTTTTAAAAATTCTTGTACTGTTTCTTTTGGGTATAAAGATTCTAAAAGATCCTTATATGTATTAAATTTTTCTTGGTCAGAAAAGTAAATTTCTTCATTTTGAATAGCGACTATATTTAAAAAGAAAATTTCTTTTTCCGTTTTATTCATTAGATCCTCTAATTTGTACTTTCCCGTTGAATATAAATGTTTTACAAAAATCCAAGCAACTCTATTATAGTACCCTTCAAAGTCACTCAATGCTTGCTCAAATGTATGTGGATTATTCAATGAATTTTTATCATAGACAATATTCACAATTTGTTGCAAAATACCAGGATATTCTTTTTCCATGTTTTGTATTTGTATGTTTGATAAGTTAGTATATTCTAATAAGAATTCTCTTGGATGTTGCAATGAATAATTCAAGGGTTTTAAATTGATTTTAAAAGGAATTTCTTTTATTTCGATTTTATTTCCTTGTACAAAAATATGCATATTAAACCTCAATTACATTATATGTTTTGTTTAGATCACTAATATTCATGATGGTTCCATGAATAGCCATTTTTTTTCCAGTTGTCATTTCAACAATTTCGTGCAATGAAATTTCAGGATAAACGATACATTTTTCCAGACAAAAATGCATGAATTCATCTATTTTTTCTTCTCGTTTACCAATGTTTAAATTAAATTCTTTATATTCGGACAAATCCAATGGCTTAATGAAGAAGATTTCACCGGGTTTTCCAATAGTTATATCTTCGAAAGATGGATTAAGAATAAAAGCATTTAATTTAGGAAATTTCATTTTCATGGAAACATATTTATTTACGGAAATGTCGGTAAAACCGTTTTTGACATAATTTGGTAATAACACTTGAATAAAATCTTTAGCAGCTTGGTTTTCTAACAACTTTGATTTAAAACTCAAAAACTCAGGAGTTTCAAATTCGTTCGTTGCCGGCAACAAAGATGCTTCCGTTGCTGTTTTTTCGTTTTTTTTCTTTTTCTTTTTTTTCTTCTTTTTTTTCACTATTCCAATTTCTGTATTTTTTGTTTTTTCTACTACTTCTTCTTCTTTTTTTAAATTTTCTTGAAACTCTTTGAAAATTTTATCTTTTAAATCCTCCACGTAACACCTCGCTAATCCGTTAACTTAATTTTATTATCTTTAACCTCTTCACCGTGAATCGCTTTTATTTTTTCATCTTTCAATTCTTTTTCTTTCTTTTTTTCTTCCATGATTACCGTTAAAACACCTCCTTTTACTTAGGGTTTCCAATAAAGTGATACACTTCTACGATGTCATTTTTACCGATATTAATTTCAGTTTGTTTCCTAGTGAATAATATATTTTCCACAGAAATTTGTGGGCAATTATCACCAAAACTCCCTTCAAATGATATTTGAATTTTTGCATTATTTCCATTTTCCGTTCTTTTTTCCGAATTTTGAGAATATGTTTCGATATAATAAAGTAAATCATCATCTTTGAAAGCGGAAGAATCGATACTTTTTCCACCGTCTATTCTTTCGAAAACATCTTTTAGAGAAGAATCATCATAATCTTTTTTGGTGAAAATTTCTTTTAATTTATTTAAAGTAGCGATTCTAGTATTGATGATCTTGTTTAAACCACGCATTTCTATTTTTCTCTCTTCTTCGGATTCGACTAATTCATAATCTCTATTAATTGTAATGGATTTTAAATCTTGAATAGTATCTTCCAATTCTTTAATTTTCTGTTCAATTACATTTTTAGAACGTTCTCTTTTAATTAGTTTGATAAATTGAGTAACAGTAACTTTTCGTAAAGCTACAATGCCTGTAACTACTTCTTTTCCTTGTAAATACTTCCTATATTTAGTGGAGTTGTAAGAATAAATAGGAATTTTTTCGTTTAATTGTTCTATATTTACTACCACTGCATTTCCGACAACCACTTGTTCTTTTCCAAGCTGCAAATGAATTTTAGTTCTATTTGGAGAAGCGTAAAAGGTATCTTTATTAAATTCATTTTGAAATTTTTCTGTAAATTGTTGTAATTCCATCATTTTGATACCTCTCTTAATTTATTCAATGCAATAACTTTAAATTCATTATAAGTTTTCGCAGTAATTCCATTTTCATGGCAATCATCTTCATACATTTTATAACAATGTTTAATCATCATTTCTTGTTGATGTTTGTTGAATTCTAAAACGACCAGTTTATTGGTATAAACATCCGCTAAATCTTGATATGTCGTAGTTTTGAACGCTAGATATAAATTATGAAATTCTTGTTTACTAAATACGATTTTAAAACCATTTTCTTTACATTCTTTTGCGAATAGTTCCCAATATTCTTCTTCTGTATGAGAGTTTTGGTAAAAGACTTTGTTTAGAATAATCCTATTCATTTCTACGTCGGATAAAGTTGTCGAAAAAGATAAATCAATTTGATTTTCTGTAATAGGTAACGCATCTGGAGAATATAATCTTTTTAGTTTTCGTGCATATTCTTTATATTCAACGGAGAATTTGTCATGAAAAATTTTATACAACAACTCCGGATTATTGACCAAAGGTTTACAATGAACAATATCACAATACAAAACATATTTCACGTAAAGTTCATAAACATCTAAATTAGAGAATTTTCTTTGTAAATAATCATAAATATCATCTTCTTTAAACCACACGTGAGAATTTTGTTCTAGCGTCTTTATAGCTTGTTCCATGTTTAGTAATAAATACTTTTCAGTAAACTCTACATTGGTGTAGAATTCAAATTCATCAATTGCTCCGGTTAAGAAATCCAGTTCTATTTCTTTTAAAGAAACTGTTTCTGTGTCTTTTTTAGAAATGTGATTTTTAAATTCTAGGAAATTAATATTCGAATCTGGATATTCTTCTAAAAAAGCGTAAAACAATTCTTTATAAAGTTTATTTCTTTCTAAAAGATTATACTTATTTTTATTAAAAGTTTCGAATTGCTCTATATATTTTTTAGGAATTGTTTCTTTGTGAAAAACTTCAATTTGTTCTATCATTATTACTCACCTGCAAAATATTTATTATAAGTTTCTTCAGAAGAAATTTGAGTTACAAAATCCATAAAAGATAGACCAAATTTGTCATCAGTTTCTTTTACGAAGTCGTTGTATAAATTGTGGAACAGCGTTTTAAAAAAAATAGAATTATCTTTGTGCACATCTTTTTGATTTTGCACAACGTTATATTTTTCTTTATATTTTTTCATAATATTTCGAAGAGTATGGTGGTTTTGATACAAAGCATTAACTTCTGTAGAACTATATGTTTCTACGAATTCTTTAACCTCTTTTATTCCATAAATAGTTTGGACAAAACGTTCAATAGATAATGGGTTATGCGATTCTTTTTTATAAGTTCTATAATAATCGATAAGAATTGCATCATCTTTATAAGTCCCAGTTTTTGCTTTTGCGAACATTTTTGCATATTTTTGCAATAGTTTTTGTTCCGAAACATTATTCTTCACTTTATGTTCATTTTTATGAATTCTGGTTTTTCTTAATTCGTTTATGAAAGCTTCGCGTCCCATAGGATGTTTAACTTGCCTTGAATATTCATCGTAAAGATGGTTTTCCAATTTATAATTATACTTTTCATAACCGGATAGGATTTGCCGACCATTGTTATAGCTATCTTGTAATTCTTTAAGTATAAAACGTTTTTCTAAAGTGTCTCTAATGTCAATATTTCTAAACATTATCAAGAAATCGGAAGTTCCGATTAGTTTTTTAGCAAAGTCCGAAAAGGAAACGGGAGTGTTTATCCACTTACAATAGTTTTCATATTCTTTTTGCACTAATTCTCTATCCTTTTTATAATTTCCGGTTTTTATTTTTTTATAATTTTCGACAGCTTGTTGCAAAATATCTTTTGTTTTCTCTAATAGATTATTATCTAATTTTTTTATATATTCTTTTTCTTGCACATCCGATTTAATCGTGGTATCAATAGTTTTGTAAAATTCGTCGCCGGCAACCTTTATAACAAAAATATTAAAATCAATATTTCCTTTTCTATTATTTGAAAATTCTTTATACATCTTTCTTAATAAATCTATTTTTTCATCTTTATCCATTCCAAAAGAAGAATTTTTAAAAGATTCTTGGTACAAGTATAAAATTTCATATATTGTTTTAGTATCCGACTTCTTTGTCGTTTCACCTGTTTTTCTTACATTGATGATATCTCGATAGTTTTTATCATTGGTAACCATTTTGGTAAAAACATCGAAAGAAATTGAAGAACCATATGAATTTTTAAAATCTTGATAAAGCTCATTTAAAAAAGTTTTTCTGCCAGATAAAGAAAAATTTTGTACTTGATTATAAAAAGTAGAAATATAAGGTTTTAACATGTTTTTGACATCTTCTATTTTTTTCTTGTTTTCTAAAGTTGCATCCAAAATTATATTTTTTTTCATAACAGAAACATTGTTTGTTTCCAAAATTTTTTGAATATTCTTATTATTAGTCAACTCTCTATCTAAATTTTGTAACACGTGTTCATTATACGCTTCTTTAAAAGCTAACATAGCATCTTTTACTTCTTCTCCATTAGGATCCAAAGATAGTCTATTTAATTTATCTTTGATTTTTTTCTTGTGTTCCGCTTCCTTTATTTTGTGATTTCCTTTGGAATTGTCTTTCAATTCATTATAAAGTTTTCCAGCTAATTTTTCCAAGAGATCTTTTTTTCTTAACAAATCAGGATTTGCTTCTGATAATTTTTTTTGAATGTATAATTTTGCCCTTTGAATAAAGTTAGGTTCGTTATGATTAATCGCTGTAACTCCAGCTAATTCTTTTGCTTGTTCTTTTGCGAATTCAATTAATTCTTGTTTTTCTTTTTCTTTTGTTAAAATACCTGTATTTTTAGGTTCTTTTGCAGTTTTTTCTAATTCTTTTTTTGCAACATCATCATCATCTTTTTCAGATTTTGTTTCTATGTTTTCGTCAATTTCCATTTTAAAAGGAGTAATATCATCATCTTTATTTGGTATTGTTTCAACTTCTTCTTTCGGTTCTGTTTTTGCAATTTCATCCACTAAAGAGGAATCAATTCCAAGTTTAGAAAGAATCCCTTCGCTTCCTAAATTAATAAATTGTAAAAACTCTAAATCTCCTCTAGCTTTTGCGTGTAGATAATTATAAGCATTCGCATATTTATAATAGGCAAAAATAAAATCTCTCAATCTATAAATAGCGGAATGTGGTTTCATCGCCGTTCTTAATAAAATATTAGATACGTGTTCTTTCCATGTTTTTTCAATTGTATCTAAAATGATTTCTAAAGAGATTTCAGCATATTCTCTTTTAACAATATTCGCACCTTTACCGCTTAATTTGATATAACATTCTTCTTTTTTTGCTCTTGGAAGTACTTTCCAAGTTACATTTACATCTTTCTTTATTTGTTCAATTTCTTCTACATTACGAACAATATGAGAAGAATAATTATCAGATTTAAAATGATTAAAGAAAAAAGGAATTCTAAACGGTATTTTAGATTCTGCTACATAAGTCGCCACAATTCTTCTTGAAAATTCTTCTGTACTTTGTGTCATTTTAGTGTCTATGAATTTTACATTTTTTAAGACAAAATCCCCATAAGGATCTTGATTCCTTTTTTGAATAACATAAAAATCCATAGCTTCTAATTCTTCCAATGATTGCTGAAAAGGTGTTCCTTCTTTATCGTTGTTGATAAATAAAAGTGATTGTAAAGGGTAACCTTCTAATACTTCAAATACCATAACTCCGGAAACAATTTGATTAGAGGAAAGGTAACCCATATTATCTTTAAAACCAATGTGATATAAAGGTGTGGTTTGTCTAGAACTATCGATTTTTAGCAAAGAAATAGTAGGTCGTTGTATATTTGTGAAACCGGGTTTATAAAAAAACACATCTAACTCTACTAGACTATTTTTCGTAAATACAAATTCCAAGTTTTTCTCCTTTCATTTAAAAAATAAACCCGTAATTTCTTACGGGTTGAACGACTGAACCAAACCCAGTCTTTATTATTATCTTCCTACCTCTTCAAAGTCTATTTCGCTAGAAACCTCTTCAATTCTTAAAGGTCCTAAAGCTGCGGCTGCAAAACTATATTGTTCATGCATTGCAGCGGAACCACCAATTGTACTAGCTTCTGAAACAAAAACACAACCATAAATAGTTTTACTGAATACTTTTTTATTCGTTAAACTCTTTACGTAAAGTTTAATGCTAAATTCAGGTAGTTGATCTAAGTGTTTCAAGTTATCCAATTGATCTAAAGTCACTGCTCCGGATATAGATAAGTTTAAATCTGCACCGGAAACAGGTTTATAATTTTTTATTTGTTTTTTCACTTGTTCCGCTAAAGATTCGTTTCGAACTACTGCGGTTAAATGACCTGCTACTTTTGTGTAACCAACTGTCAAACCTTGCGGATCTGCATTACCAAAAGCATATCTTGTTTCTTTTGCGGTAGAAGTGAACACTTGTAAAGATACAATTTCTGTTAACGGAATGTTATAATATTTCTTTTCTCCATTTTCCTCTAATACTACGCAAATAAATAATTTACAATCTTTTCCGGTGGTTACAGAATAATTGTAAATTTGTTTACTAAATGTTACGTTTTGTTCTGCCATTAGAATTCACCCCATGCATCATATTCTAATTCACCTACAGGCGTTTCTGTTGTATTCTCCATAGGTTTGAAATCTTCCATCTGCATAGCTAGAAAAGAATATTGCTCTCTAACTGAAATTTGATTTACTCCAATTCCTGAACCACCACTAGAAAATCTACAACCGATCAATTGTTTTTGAATTTTCTTTTGAGGATTATTTTCTTTTACAGCGATCATCACGATATCAAATTTTGGAAAATCATTTACAGATTCAATATCTTCAAGACTATATTTTGCTTGTTGTTTTCTACCGCCGTAATCAAATGATAAAGAAATTTGTTTAATCCCGGCTTTGTTCAAAATATCTTTAACTTCGTTTACAAAACCTTTGTTTAATACTTCGAACATAAGGGAACCTTGAATGATACTGGAGCCACAAGCGATCGCTGTTGACCCGGCTTCTCCAATTGCCATAGTAGGTTCCGCTGTATATTGTTCAGCATATTGAAACGCAGAGGTAGAGCCTAAACGAACTAACTCAAATTTTGTAACTCTATCAAACTCATCGTATTCTGTAGGAACTTTGATGTATAATTGTGTTTCTGTACCATTGAAAGTATCAAAGGATTTTGATTTATTTTTATAATTGTGAAATGCATTCATATCTAAAGCCATTTTTATATCACCAATCCTTATTGTACTTCTTTCCAAGGTTCAACAGAACCTAATATATAAACCTTTGTTGCAACATCATGCATTGGAGAACCAGCAGAAACACCAAACGTTTCTGATAAAAAAGTAACTCGATTACATCTGAAAACATATTGTTTTCCAGGTTTATAATTTACAACAGTATTTCCAATTTTTTCAATTTGGTCTGCATTTCCGTATACAACGATATCTACAGGTGGTAAATCTGCCAAAGATAACATTTCATTTTCATGAACTGTCACTTCAAACTCTTCCTTTGCTGAAGAAAATAGTTCTTGATCTTGTTCCGATAATAGAAAATCTTCATACCCAAATCCATCTAGATCTGCTTTTGTAAAAAGCTTGGTTTTATGATTATACTTTCGTATATCTTGAAACATAGATTTAATAAAACCTAAATCAATTTGTGTGAAAACAATAGTTCCGTGAGTACTTCTCAATCCCTTGGAAACACCGGCAGGATTTTTTCTTCCTACTACATGGTTCCATTCAGCCTGTCTGTGTGTTTCTGCAATAATTTGTTGCAAGTTTCCGACTTCGTATCTAAACTTTTTATATTCGGTAACTCCATTGGCATCTTTTTTTGTTAAAGTAATTTCCATAAAAACTCGAAGTCCAGAACCTTTGCAAAGAATTCTTCCAAGTGCTAAATTATTTTGAGTTGCCATTAATTACCACCTTCATTCACTAGTTCCCAATCAGAAACAACTCCGATTGCCATGAATGTAGCAACGGAACTTATTTCTGTAGAATCAATAGATAACCCAAAATTTTGAGAGGTAATTTTTACTCCATGAATAACTTTTTTTCTAATTTCAGAGCGATTGTATTGGTCCTTAGCTTCCGCAATTAATACTACGTCGAATAATGGCATTTGCGACCAATTTATTTTACTTCCGTCGTTATGGAATTCCCAATCTTCCCATTCTTCATCTAAAGATAGGAACGGACTATCGTAAATTTCAGGAAAATCTATTGTATCTCTTCCATTATTAATCCCTTTTAAAATTTCATCTTTTAAATGTTCAAAAGAGTTATAATGAAAAATCTTAAAAGCCATGCTTCCTTCTGTTATGATTGCTCCGGAATAAATATCAATAGGTCCAATAGAAGTTAAATTAAACTTTGCAGAAGAACTATTGCTTTGCTTCCAACCGATATCAGTAAGAAAGCCGATATCAAAATATATTCTTTTATGTAAATCTTCTTGTTTTTTCGTAAAATAAATTTTAGGAAAAGCAAATTTACATTTTAAATTAACTCCGCTAATAGTAGAAGAGTAAAATTCATCTCTTTTATTTATCATGAATACTCCTTAATTGGAAATTTCCGTGCTATCTTAGATAGCACGGATTTTATAGGATTAATTTAATCTGATTCCCATTCTGATAAGTTCTAAAGTTTCGATTTCAACGCAACTGAAGTAAATCCACATTGCTTTTTCCTCTAACTTATTAGGGTTTTTCAATTTCTTCAATTGAAGTTTAATTTCGTAAGTTGGTGTAATATATCTTCCAACTGCTGGCTTAAATACACCATCTTCGATTTCTGTCCTGATTAAAGCTAAATCAACACCGTCGTCGATTCTTTGTCCTTTATACTTCATCGCTATGTCTTTTGCGCCTTCTATAATAGTATAAGCAACTTTCATGGATTCCCATTTTTGGTATCTGTTTGTTCCGGGAGCAGTCATTAATTGAGAACGAGAAACGCTTCCTACAGTTTGACCATGCGATTGTTGTAGAACGGCAAATTTTCTAGAATCTAGATAATCCAATTGTTTTTGAGTCCATCTTAATTGACATTCTCCTTGCCAAGTTAATCCAGCTGGAGATCTATCTACATTTGCTCTAGCGCAAACGTTAGCCCATTGTTGCGCTAAATAAGTACCATTAAAATCCTTGTTGTTTACATTCATAATGTAAATAGGGTTTCTGGAACGAGTAATTGTTTCAGGAACATTATCTACTAAATGTACTTCGGTAGTATTTACTTTAGATACAGTGATAGATTTTACTCTTGTTGTATGTACCAAAATTTCCATTTTATCGTGAGAGTATACTTCCACGATATCTCCTTTTTTAAAAGAAGAAGTAACTTTTTTGGTAATCACTTTGTTGTTTGCTTCAATAGTGGAAACTCTTGCTTGAGGGAAACCGGTTAATCCACCAATTCCGTCAAAGGAGTTTACTCCAACAGGAACGGTTAAATATCTTCCTAAATCTAAAGCGTTTCCTTTTCCGGAAACATATTTACATTGTTCTCTAATTTTTTCATAGATAGCTCCGCATCTTTCTTTGTACGCTTCAACATCTCTGTTAGATAAAGATTTAGGAGGTTTAGGAGATAAATAAGCAAAAGCGTTATTTTGATAAGAAGTGATTTTATGCACATGAAGTAAATATCTTCTTAATAAAGAAGCACTATCAGGAAGTTTCGTTACGTAAACAGAAGAAATATCGTGATATTCATCAGCTTCATCCGGCTTTTTAGCATCTATTAAAAATTCTCCGGCTTTTAATTCTAATACTACATTGTCTTCTACAAATAATCGAACAGGTTTTAAAACTTGTAATTTTACATTTTTAGTTTTATCACCATTGATATTGGTGCTCATTCCATTGTCGTCCGCAGTTGCTATTTTTAACAAAGTATCAGCAGTTGCATGTTCGTCAGGATTTGTGTTTCCTGCTTTACTGGATGTTACTGTAACTGTTTTTTCACCATTACTTTCATCACCGTATTTTAAAACAGCGGTAACAGTTGCATCTACTTTTGTACCAATCTCTTCAGAAGAATCTACCGCAACCATTTTCGCAAGTTGCCCGTTTATCATAAAACGATAAGTATTAAACATACAGTCTTGAGTTTGCGTTGTTTTTAGAGATTCTGCACAACGACCAGCTTGAATCGCAACGGTAAATTGTTTAATATCGGTAATTTCATCAATGGTTCCATATGGTTTTACATCTGTTAAAATGTTGGATAATTTTAAAGAATCGGTGTTTTCTCCATTAGATGTCGTTTCTTTTAAAATTTCAGTAGAGTCTACAGCAACCATATCATCCAAAGATATTCCTGCACAAATGATTTGTTTAGCAGGAACTTGTTCTGTTTCTTCAAAAGCGTGGTCTAACGCTTCATACATTTCAGATAAAGAAGAAGTGTTTGGACTTTCTCCATTTCTTTTTACGATTCTAACGATTCCAATATTAGCTCCATTCGGAATCAATCGGATAATGTTTTGGACTTCCCTAGTTAAAGGTAAATCCGTTATAGATAACGTTTCGATTGCTTCTTCTGGAGAACTAATTAACATCAATTTATTTGGTTCTAAATAATACGGTTCTAATTCGCCGTCTTCATTATAAGATTTCATTTGTTCCGGCATAACCGCATAAATAAGGATTAAATCTTTTAAATTTATGGCTTCTTGCACTTTTTGAATATCATCTTCAATTGTCACATGAAAACCGGGTAACATTGAGTTTGTTTTTCTTTTAATCATTATTCCTCCGGATAACTTAATATTTTATATATTTAAATATCAATCTTCGCTACTAAAACTACAGTCGTATGGAAGTTGATTTGTTATTTTCTTTCCTTTTAAATTATTTATGTTGTTTTCCATAAACAATTTTCTTTGCTTCTCCGTTTCTTCATCTTCAAAGTAAAAAAGGTCTTCATAAGGATCATTGTCTTCTGCAATGATTTGAATTGCTTTTACAATAAACTCTTTATTGTGAATTACTTTTTCTTGCACACGAATATGGAAATAGATTTTAGCTGTTTCCAAATTATCCTTGTCCTTTTTTTCCGGCACTTCAATATTTGCAATTCCGAAAACTTGAATTCCTAATTTTGAAAATTTTTTTCCCAACACATTTAAAGTTCGTTCCAACACATTAATAATTCTAAATTGTTCCGCAATTGTTTTTGTTTTCAAGGAAATTAAAAACTCATTGTCTGACCAAAACATACCTTGTACCGTTGGGATATTTTCTCCGTTTATCTTAGCTACAGTTTCGCATTGTAACGTAGGATAAGAAGCAAGAATTACGCCGGAACTTTTAAAGAGTTTAGTACTGCGATCACCATCTTCTGTTTGAGAGTTATAATAACAACGTTTAGTTAGTTTGATAAAAATTTTAGAAGCATCATCTTGTCTACTTTTTTCATTAACTCGTTCGTTTGAATCATCTCCAAGAATGATTTCAGGAACTTCCTTGCCTTCTACCATAAAAGCAAATTCTAATAATTCCTGTATTTGATCAATCAAATACCATAAAATATCTTTTTTCAAAAAGATTAATTTATTTTTATATTTATCAACTAAAGCTTGTAACTTTTGTTTTTTCTTTTCACTCATCATGGGATGTCCACTTCCGATTCTATTTGTTTTTCTCCGACTTCTTCATCCGATAAAGTGATTAATTTTTCAAAATTCTCGAAAATATTTTTTAAACTAGAAACAAAATTAATTTTCTCTCCGGTAATTTCATAAAAAATAAAATCTTCTGTACGAAACTGTTCTTTATTGATAATTTTATAAATAGAGATGGGAGTGAGATCAGAGTCTAAAAAGATGATTAAATCGGTAGTAGACATTTCACGATAGAGTTCAGGAATGTAAAATCTTCTTCGTTCATTAATGGTAGAGTTTTTGTAAGTTTCTTCAAAAGATTCGGCTCTTTGGTTTTGTATTTCATTTCGAATTTTAGATGTATAAATAATTTGTCTTGTATAACCTGTACCGAAACATTTTGGACAAATAGGATTGGGTTCTGAATGAATTAAACTATCACTATCGAAACAATCACAAGGTGTGTTTTTCTTTAACCATAAAATTCTTTCTCCCGTTTCAGAAGAAGTTTTAAATTTTTTTTCGTATGATTTTGTTGGTAACACAACAACCACATCCTTCGTTTTTTAATTGATAAGCGATACCGGCTCGTTTAATTAATGCATCTTTTAATTCTTTTTCCGCATTTTCGATCATATACTTGATTGCTTGCGGAGAAAAAATTTGTCCGGTGGTTCCACCGTCTTGTCCAATCGCAAAATTACCCAATTTTAAAGAAGACATATTTCCGTTTTCTACACCTTGAGAAATATAATTTCCGTTGATATACGATAAACTAATCATATTTTCAATACAATAAAGGTTGACAACTCTTTTGTATAAAGGAAAATATTCTATATCTTCTATATGTTCTTCTGCTAATCCGAAACGTTTTTTCAAATACATAGATTTTTCTTGAATTAATTTAAATAATTCTTTATCTGTTCTATCTATCAACTCTAAGTGTAAATCAGAGATAAAACTTTTCAAATCCTTCACATTGGACCAGTAATATCTAGGGTTAGATTTGATAATGTATTCTTCGTTCTCGATGATAACTTTATAAATAAGATTCGTTTCTCTTTGTAAATTTAAAAAATTGTCGAATTTTTGTTTTTTGTGCGGGTAATCTGGAAAATTTTCATTCGTGAAATAATGAACACGAATAGGAAGTGTAACGTCTTTTTCAACTGGCAATACTTCAATTTTTTCATCATTTATTGCCAATTTGTAAACTTCGTTACTTAATTCAATATCATCGTCTATTTCCGTAATCTTCGGATCTTTTTTCTTTCCGTCGCCGGCGACGATTGTTTCTTGATTAGGAATATAGTCGTAAATATAATTAATATTATTCACTTTTAAATGAATGTTTGTTCCAAAATTCCCAAAAATAGCAATGGAGTTCCAATCTTCATTTACATGCAACATAAAAGGTAATTCAATTTGTTTTTGTTTTAAAAAAAATAAAAAATAATTTGGTTGAAATATATCTTCATTTTTTTCAAATATATATATTACTTTATTTGGATACCAAGTTACTTTTTTCATTTTTTCCAACCTTTTTTTTCACTTACATTTCTTCTTTTTCTTCTTTTAAAGTTTTTTCAATTAGTTCAATTAATTGTTCTTTTCTAGCATTACTAGGAATTTCAACACCTAATTGTGTTAATTTTTCTTCTAATTGTTTTTTCTTCCATTTAGAAAAATCTTCCGTTATTCCTTCTGCTTCTTCCGGAATATCATTTGCTTCTTCATCTAAATTTTTCGTTTCTTTATTTTCTTCTTCGTCTTTTTTTTCTTCCTCTTCTTCTTCAACCCTAATACTCATTTCTTGATGATTACTCAAATCATATTCTCCGCTAGTAAATGGATTTGCAACAGGTTGCATATACGGTTCAAATGGGTTTTCATAAGGAGGTTCCGGATCTGTTTCCGGGTCATACATTCTAAGAATACCGTTTTCAATAAATACTCTTAATTTTTCAATATTTTCTTCCGTTGCTTCAACAGATGGTTTACTATCTGTCAAAATAATACCTTTCCAATCTAAAAAGGTAACGGTATATAATTCGATAATTTTCATTTTTTCACCTCGTATTATATAGAGCGAGGGATAATTTCCCTCGCTTTTACTTCATTAACCTTTTATTAGGATGCAGGATAGATATCTTTATGAGTCAAAACTACTTGAGCAGGAGTATTTGGATCGAACACATCATTTGTAATAGGAATGTTTCTGAAAGCGAAAACTCCGTAGTTTTTATCTAAAATAAATTGATAATAAGTTTTAAATTTAATTTCGGTTACATCTCTAATTCTATCTTCCATTTTTCCAGTAATAATACCTTTTCCATCATGTAGATGAGTTAACGCTCTGGAAGAGTCGCATAATAAAATATCCGTTACAGGAACATCTCCGGAATCTGCATACCATTGTGTAGGAACTTGAGAGAATCTAGTTATAGGTAAGGAAATGAAAGAGTGAGGGGCAAAGAATGAAACTAAAGGAGTGACTATTAAATTTAATTTTTTTCCAGTGATCAATTGAGGTACTTCGAACTCTTCACCTTCGTAAACAGCAGCACCTTTACTTCTTTCTTTAGCTAATTTTTGGAAAATATTAATTGCTAAAGTTCTTCTTTTTTTAGGAACTAAATAAAATACGTTTGCATTTTCTTTCAAATATGCTTTTACATTTGGTTCGTTATAGAAAACTCCATAAGCTAATGGGTGCAAAAAGATAGTGTCAATATCAAAACCATCGGTTTGCGCTTCTCTCAAAAATTGAGTTAAATCGGAAAATAATAAAGCGCCGTTTCTCTTCTTCGGATCAGAGTATTTTCTACCGCTTGGAGCTTTAATGTTCAATCCGGCAGCTCCAGAACCAGCTGTATTCAATCCGTCAAAGTAGTTTTTCGCATGACATTCTAACAGTTGTAAAGCTTCTCTAGCTTTGAATCGTTTAATATCCGCAATTGCTGCTTCTACTAACATTTTTAAAATTTGAGGACCAACTCTTCTAGCTGCTTCTTCAAAATATTGTACTTTAACCCCGACTTTTCCTTTGTTGGTTTTAATAGCATCTTCCGTACTCTTTAATTTCAAAGTCTTAAAGTCTCCACCTTCTGCTACTCTAGTGGTCGCTTCATTTCCTTGTGTCTCGAATACAATATCATAAAGTACAGTTCCATCTTCCATCACTAAGTCTCTTGAAACGAATCTCCAAGCTTCGATTTCAGGATAGTTTACTTTGGTAACTAATCTGTTAATCGTTTGTTGTACGAAGAATCCTAAAGAAGAAATGGAATTGTCTTTTAACAAAGACACTGTTGTACCATCTTTTAGTTCGTATTTTTTATTTGATAAATCTTCAATTCTTTCGGCAAATTTTTCAATATCTACAAAAGTTTGTGTTTGCGCATCAAAACCATCGTTCATGACAATATCTACCAAATCTTCGATTTGAGTTACTACATCGTTGATGACGCTTTCTTCTTCTTGTTCGTCATTTACGAAGGTTTCTTTTAATACTCCTTTTGAGAAGACTTTTCTTTCTTCATCGGTATAAAAGAAAGAACGCAACGCATCTTTCATTTGTTTTTCTGTATGTTCAAATAATCTTTTTGACATTAATTATCCCCCTAATTACATATTTACGTAAAATTCAACTGCAATAGCTTTGAAATTTTCTTTTAATTTTTTCGTTTTTGAATCGAATGCAGGCTCAATGGAATTCCATACATTTTCGGAAGCTCCCAAAGTATCTCGACCTTGGATATGATAATCAAAACAATCGTTTCCGGCATAAATATAATTATTCCATGTTCTTGCATCTTGCACAGCGGCAACTCTACCAATAATGAATTCTTGTTTATTTACCTCTTCAGCTTCAGTATCTTTTCCTGTAATTTTACCGTTGTATTTCACTGGCATTCCGGCAAAATAAGCCTTTGTTTTTGGACAATTAGTCTTTTCTTCTCCAAATAATGGTAAAATAACATCTTGATTAATCAATTCTGCTAATTCATCTTCATGAATCGGTCTTAACAAATCACCGACTTTAAAATCTAAGATTTCGCAATATCCGGTTTTTTTAGTATCAAAAGCATATCCTCTTTGGAACAATTCTCTATTTTGGAAAACTGTAGGGGTTAAACCGTGCAAATCATCCATTCCGGTCATTTGTCCATTACATACGTTGACTCCAGGAAAATGAATCAAATGAGTATCTTTCCCTGAACCATCTGTAGATAATGTAGCTGCTAAAGTTTTAGTACTTCTCAAACATTGGGCGATAACTCCAAATGGAACTACTAGTTCTTTTGCATCAGCACCTTTTCCATTATTTCCAGATTTAGTTCCAGCAGGGACTAAATAACCATTTTTATCTATTCCTACAGCAATAGAAGGAGAAGATACTAAATCTAATCCATTTGGTGCAAATCCTAATGTAGTCCAAGCAGTTAAAGTTGGTCTAGCATATGGAGTTCCGAATCCGGCAGTGACTACTCTGTCGAAATTCCCTCTTCCACCCAATGGTTCTCTATGAGTTTCTTTCTTAAACATATATTTTTATTCCTCCGTTTTTTTTAAAAATTATTTTTAATAAACATTTCGTTGACTAAAGAATCCAAAGTTTTTGTTTTTTTAATAGTTTCTGCTTGAACCGGATTAAATGTTTTATAATCTTCCAATTCAGCTTTTTCTTCTTGAAAATCATTTTTTGGTTCTTCTTTCGGTTTTTGCTCTTTTTCAACATCTTCGCTTTCGGTAGTATCTTCAGCGGGTGTTTGAGTTTCTTCTACAGAATTCTCTTGTTCGTCTTCTGTATTTTCTTCTTTATCCTCTACTTCAGTAGCTACTTCTTTTTTTGTAGCATCAATAAAATCTTGTAATGCCTTAATCTGTTCTTCTGTTTCCAACTTATCGAACAGTGCGTTAAAAGAATTTACAACTTCTTCGGATGCATTCAAATTGTCTGAAATAGCTTTCTTTAGTAAATCTTTGAACATATCATCACCTTTGTTATTATCAATATTTTCAGGAATGTTCTCATCTTCAACAGATGTTTTATTTTCCGTATTTGCGTCATCTTTACATAAGTTTTCTGTTTTGTCAATTTCATCGGAAATTTGTTTATCTCCATCTGTTTTTGAATCATTATTCGTTTCGGTCGCCGGCAACGAATTAGGAACATAAATAAGAGAAGTATCATTTGCCGGTACATTAACGATGGAAATTTCAGCAGGTTCTAATCCACTCATTGAAGGAATGCATTTTTTTAAAGAATTGGGATCCTTTTCATCTAATTGGTACGAAAATCCAGCAACGTGATTACAAGAGCCACCGAAGTAACTATTTCCACAAATATTACAAATAGCCTCATCAGCGAATTGTCCCTGAGAAACAGTATTGTCTAAACCATCTTTTACTCTTGCGAAAGTTTCATCGTCCAAATTAGCTTTTAGAATTAAAGAACCGACACCGTCGTCAAAACAATGTCTATCTTTGAAAAAGTTCAATACATCTTCAGGTAAATTGTCGTTTCCTCTTATTTTTGTTTTAGAAGCATGACTGATATACCAACAATCTTTCACTCTACCAACCGGAGTTCCGTCGTGAGCATCATGATTTCTTAAAACTGGTCTATCATAAGGAAGTTGCCAGCTTTCGTTTTCAGCTTGCAATTGATAATCCTCATCGGAATATATTCTATTGTTGATTTCTTTTCCGGAGGTAGAAGCCAGCATATAAACAATGTTTCTATCTTTTGTATTACTTTTTACTTTTATGTTTTTAGCATCTATTACTTTTTTAGGTTTTTTGCTATCTGCGCAAAACAAACTATCACTAAGTTGTTTTTTGAAATCTTTTATTTCTTGTCCGTTAGCGATAGCTCCTAAATCAGTATCGTCTTTTATATAAAACAACTTTTATTTTTCACCTTCTTTGGTCTTTTTTTGTCTTTTTTGTTGTTCCAGTACCAGTAGGTACATGTTGATTTTTTGGGTTATTTGTATTTTCTACAGAGCCATTCATTTCTGTTTGTTGATACAACCGAAAGAATGTTTTCTCTTTGTTGATTTCTTCGTTTCTGATACATATTTTTCTAGCTTCATCCAAATCAATGACTCCGCCTTGAAACAAGAACACAGCGTGTTTTTCGATTCTTTCTTGAATGTTGAAATCTTGATAAAAATTCAATTTAATTTCATTTTCACCCTCATAATCTCCAAAGTGTTTTTTACATATTTCTTTAATGATAGATTGATTTAAAAAATGTTGTAAAGTGGAAGAAAAATTTTCAGCGATTAATTTTGTGTTTTCATCTTGTACCTCAGAATCTTGTCTTCCGGCAGAAGAAATTCCAAGCTGGTTTTTAGAAGTAAATAACCCTGCCACGATTTGCCCTTCTAAAACCTCTAGCAATTTATCAGGAGATGTAAAATTTTTCTTAATTAAGTTGGCGTTAACAGGAGTGTCGGTAATTAAGTCAGAATCGGTTGTTTCTAGTAGATTTTTAATTGTATTGTAAGTAACAGGTGAGACATTGATTTTAGAACCATTTTTTGAAATTCCTATTTCATAAATGGTTCGAACTAAAGATTGGTCACGGTAAGAAACGAGAGAATTGTCGATCAAAGTGTTGTATTTTTTTAAAAATTCAATGACGGAACACCAAATAGGTAAGGCGAATATTTCATCACTTTCTCTATTAAAAGTATAATGAAATACATCTATTTTATTTTTATAAGTGGGCCATGTTTTTTCAGTACCAATTTCCCCTGTTTTAAAAATAAATTCTTCACAAAATCCTGTTCCTATTTTTTTATGTACTGTCCAACCTTGATTTTGAAAAATACGAATTCTTTCAATTTGTTTTTTTTCATTTCTAAAAGGGACTAGAAATAAATTAGAATATTTTACAAAGTTATTAAAACAATCTTTTAAAAATAGTTCAGAAGAATAGTTACTAGATTTTAAAATTTTGTTAAATTCTTCGGCAACTAACAATACTTTATTTTTGTCATCTCCTACAAAATAAAAATCTTGTTTGGAAACTTTTCCGGTAATGTTCATGATTGTTCTTGCTAATAACGGATAATCTAGAATGGCATTTTTAATCAATTCCAAAATTCTATCCATATTTACTGTGGTACAATTCAAACGTTTGTTGCCATATCCTAAATAAAATATTGAATTATAATCAAACGTATCGTTGTCACCAATTACTTTTCCAACATCTAATTTTTCTACTTTTTCTTCTTGGAAGTTGGTTGTATCAGATGGCTTTTTTTTACTACTAAAAAGATCTTTTAATGTTTGAAACATTTTCACCATCCTATTTTAATAATTCTGTAATTTGATAGCTCGTTAAAAATATATCTTTTGTTTCAGGATTAGAAAGTCCTTCGTCTAAAGCTTGAATTAACTCACTTTTTTTAGAAAAATAATCATTTAATGATTTATATTGATCGTTCACATGTTCTAGACCGCCATCTTTATTCACTTTTAAAGATAGTATTTCTACAGGTCTATCAAAACCTTGCACAGAATTTAATATATTTTTGGTTTTAACATCACTTAATTTTTTTGTCAAATTCATGATGTTTTCATCGATTGCATCAATAATGTTTTTATTATTTCGTGGTTTAGAAAGCTCTGCTTCTAATTTTTCACGTTCTATTTTCAATTGTTTTACAATACCGTAATATTCTAATCCCGCTATATTATCTATAAAGTTTTTTATATCTTTTATTTTCTCATACTGATCATCGCTTAGATTCCGTTCAATGATATCATCAGTATTATTTCTTTTTACATTCTTTTTATATTTATGTAATGGTTCATCTTTTCGAATTAATATTCTTTGTGTTCCATCTTTACGAATAGTGTAAATATCCCCTCGATTGTAAACAATTTTGTACTCATCTTGACTAACAGGATCTTTTTCAATAATTTTTAAAATTTCTTGATTTCCAGTTGGTTTTTTATGGATAACAGTTTCATTAGGTTGCTTTATTTTTTTTGAAACACTAGGTTCTGATTTGATTATCGTTTCATAATCTTTCTTATTAGATGTAAAATCATTGTTATGCATAAATTGTTTATCATCTTTATTGATTTTTAACTTATCTTCATGAAACGTCCAATCATCTCTCAAAGAATTTGTGGTACCTGTTTGAAAAATTAAACCATCTTCGTAATTAGTAAAATCATTATCTATGTAATCCGTACCTTCTTGAAAACATTTTAAAACGAAATCCGGAATTTGAATTCCATATTTATCGACCAGCTCTACGATAGCGGTAATAGTTTGGACAAATTTACTACCACCTATATTTAAATCCATTGTAACGGAAGCATTTAAATCACCTAACGATTCATCTATTTTTTTAAAAGTTTCAGCTTCTACTCTTTCGAGCATATCTTTAATCTTCTGTCGAACCATCAGGATAACTTCAGCGTATAAATCTTGAGCAATAAATTTTTGTACAGAAGAAATTAATTGCACTACAAAATCAGGATTAAATTCAGGGTAGCCAATTGTTTTTAAAAATTCTGTAAGAGAAGGTAAAAACCTCATTAAAAAATCATCTATATCTGTTAAATTATTTGCCTCTTCAATTCCTTTTAATAAACTATCTTTATTTTCTTTCATAACATCTTTCATGTACTTCAGCATTGTTTCTATAATATTGGAATTATACGCTTTAAAATTAACATCAGCATCCACGTCATCTCTTAGTAAATATACGTTTTCTTTCATATAATTTTCGTACATCGTTGTGTTTTGTAATTCAAAAAATACTTTAGAAAGTTCTATTTTTTTATTTATTTCAAGTATATGTTCGATGTTATCCGGTTTTGAAAACAATTCTTTTAAATTAGAGTAATATCTCGTGGTTACAAAATAAATTTCGGTGTCAGTTAATTTAGAAAGAACTGAATTTACCATGTGGATATCGCCATATATCATGTTTCTTTTTGCATATTGATTGCCGTATACGAAAGCTTCTTTTTGAATAGCGAACTCTATTAATATGTATAAAAAAGGTAAATCGTTCTTAATTGTAAAAATATCTCCGTGACTATTTTTTTTCAAATGAGAAGAAAAGGCGATTACTCCAGCTTTTATATTCAGTTCTTTGTCATAGACTCCATACCCTATTTCTTTTAGGATATCTTGTCTAATTCCGATTGCATTACTCATATCTTCTAACAATTGTTCTTTTGTTAAATTATTTATATTTTGATATTCACCGTTTTTCGAACTTTTTAAAATATATTTGATAAACTCTAAATGATTATATATATCCGCCAAGCTAACCTTTTTTTCTCCAAACGGAATTAATTTGATATAAAAGAGTTGTTTAAAAGATTCTGCTATTGTGATATCCAACATATTTGCAATAGAATTTAAAATTCCGGACAAAAAACTTTTGATAAAATTACTAATGCCGATTTCTACGGTTATAACCTCATCTAAGGCTGTTATAATATCTTTAACGTTTTCTAAAATCTTAATTCCGTCAAACAAATGTGTAGAAACACCAATTGCTTCCAACCCTCTCCTTGCAAATTCATTATTTAAATTAATTGCTTGATGTTCTATTTCTTGGTGATAAGTATTGTTGATTAAATTTTTATAAGGATTTTCTTTACCAGTCATAAAAGAATAATAACCGGAAGTGGCTTTAGCGATACTTGAGTTCCCGTAGAAAGAAGCTCTTGAAGTTTGTTCCGTACCTACAGCCCAACCGGTAGGGACAGAAGTGATCTTCTTCATTCTTTTTGCGGCAGGAGTAGAGTGATCTTTCAAAATATACGAAATTAAATACATAATTGTCTTTATTTGCCTACATTCCAATTGTTGAGGATCAAGTTTGTTCACCCAATTGTTATATTTTAAATAATTCATATAAATAGTTCTGGACACAGGATTCATAACGTACAGTTCACTTAAATGATCTGCCCAATAACCTAATGGTTTTCCGTAAACCACTATGTCATCGATATAATCACCAATATCATGAATAGAAGAATGCAAACCATTCCCATCTATATATTTGTTATATACGCTTTTATCATTTTCTAGTCTAGAATCTAATATATTTGCATTTTTTAACGCCTCATCTTTAAAATAAGAACAAATGTTCATTATTTTGCTTTTTAAACTTAATTCAGAAGCAATGATTTTTTCTATTCTTTTATTGTGAACAGTATTATTGAAAAAATCTTTTGTAGGATGTAAATATATTTTTTTTCCGTTTATTCCTTCTTGCACAAAATGAAAAAATTTGTCACTTGTAATCAATTCGCAAAAACCATCTAAAGAGCGAAAACCAAATAAATCGCTTAAGTAAGAATAAATTATATCTAAATTACCGTTAGCACATACAATAGCGGCGATAATAATACGTTTTAATTCATCTTCTGAAAAATTTTTATAGTAACAATAAATTTTAATAGTGTTGAAAAAACATTTTAGTTTTTCGTCGCCGGCGACGAAAGGGTACAATTCTTTCATTTTTTCAAACTCGGAAGTTGAAATAACTCTAGGTAAATTCTGATATATATGCTCTATTTTGGAATCTGTTAGTAACTTTACAATATTTGAGAAGTTAGAAAAACGTTTTTCTAATTCAAGCAAATTGATATCATTCATGAAACATCACCTTTTTTTGAAATTTCAATCTTTCTTCTACATCTAAATCTTTTCGTTCTTGCAAAGTGTTGGATTGTATTCTTTCTAAAACTGCCTTATCGCTCAAAACGGTTTCCAAAGAAGATGCGTTTTGTATCAATGTATTGTTTTTTTCATTTATGGATAAAAACCAATTGTATATGTAGTTTGCACTTTGGAGGATAAATGGATTTTTCGTTACGCTTGCCACATTAAAACACCTTCTTTTTATTTATAAAATAATCTAGCCTATATCTACATTGTTCAAATGCATAATCCGGTTGATCATCATAATCCAGCTCATATTTAATAAAATCTAAATTTCCGTTAATATCCGCTTTTATACTATCTTTTTCGTCACTTAGTTTTACAAAATCATTTAATGTTTTTACGTTTTTATACTTTTTAGATTCTTCGAAATTCACTTGTTCCATAAAATCATTATTGCGATGAAAAATATCAATCAATTGTTGGGTAGGAACATGTTTTAAAGCAAAAAGCATTGCATCGTATAAATCTAGATGTTCTTCAAAAGGACATAAAAATTCTTCGTAGTTATATTTTGAAAAATCATATTTGTAATAATCAACTTCGTTCGTAACATAAGATTTACTTCTTTCGCTTTTTCCACCGTAATACTCATAACGAATTTTATAAACAGGTTTTAATCCACCGGATGGAAATTTTAAAAGTCCTGCATCTATAAGTGGTTGAAAATGAGTTTGAAATATTTTGATATAATCCATATCAATTCTTCTTTTATAAGCTTCTACATCGATATAATCACTATCTTTACTTCGACCTCTAGGAATTCTTGCGTATCTTTTTTTTCGATATTCTTTTAAATAAACGAAATAACCAATATTATCCGTGCACTTATCTATACCTTCGTAAATAGCAGATTCCACAATTGTTTGCATAGAGCTTTTAATATCTGTTTGTGATAATAAAATTTGTTTTTTTAAGTATGCGTATAACAAAGCCATTAGTTTTCTCGAAATAGAATCTTCTCCTAATGCATTTGTATTCATTAAAGTGTCTTGTATTAATGGATTATTAAACATATTTCCAAATTCTTGGATAACTACATTGTTATCTCTAGGATTAAATGGCTTTCCTCTCCAAATTTTTTTATAAGACCATGGAAAAACATCTATCAATTTTTCATTAGGATCAAAAACAAAAACTCCGCAAGCATCATATGTTAAACCTGTTACTTCAGGTGGAACCAAATTGATTACAAAACGATCTCCGAATTTAACAGATTGTAAATTGTCTAATTCTTCGACTGTTTTTAAAGAAGCTCCATGCGGATACGTTGCATTATCAAAGCCACTCTTTGTCAAATCTGTATCCAAAGGTGCAGGGACGCATTGAAATAAATCATTTATTTTTTCGGAAATCCTTTCTTGCCATGCACATAAAGCCCTCTCTAATAAACCTCCAATACATAATCCACCGAAAATACGGATTCTTTTGTATCCCATTAAACGAGGAATATTTGCGTTAAATAAACCAATGGAAGCGCAAAACCTATAAATATATTGTATTAAAGAACGTTTTACTCCGAGCTGATTACTCGAAGTCCACATACAAACATGACCTGTTCGATATGTTCTTCTTGAACATCCATTCCTACTAATAGAAATAGTGGATTGAGTTCCGCTATATTTCACAGTTCCGTTAGGTGCAAAAACAATATCTTTATCTGTGATCGGAGAAGAAGATAATGGCTTTACACCTCTTTCTCCACCACCCCATAACAATAAGGAAGTAAGTTTAGCGTAAGGAATGTCTTTAAAATTACAGATTCCAAGTTCTTTTTCTTTCGTATTGTATTGTTTAATTTCATCCACCATGCTAACTTTTTCTTTTAGCTCTAATAAATCCCCAAGATAAACGTTTTCTAATGGTAATTCTATTAAATATTTCTCTTGAAAAGTAATAGGATAACCCTTATATACTGCATAAGTATCTTTTTTTATTTCGATGTCTTCTATTTTTTTAGGATGTAGTTTTACATATGTTTGAATTTCTTTAACCCTATCTTTAACATTTTTAGGGTTAATTACTTCTTTGTGATTTTTTTTCAATTCATTAGAAGTCATATCGTTTTCTTTGATTATTTTTTCCACATCGTCGAAATAGTTATCTAAAAAATCTTCCGGTAATTCAATTCGAATCCCATTTTCCGTAGTTACTTTATTATTTAAAGGATCGATAAATTTAACTTTTTCTCCGGTTAAATTGGAATTAAAAATAATTTTGCGATTCGGGTTATAAACATTTCCATCAAAATCTACAGTGAAACCGTTTTCAAAGTTCATTTTATCCGGTCTAATAATCCCTGTTTTCGACTGCGGCGTATGTAAAATTTCATCCACTGAAACCGGAAATTCATTCATAAGTAAATCTCTTGCATCTAAAAAAGCTTTTGGGTTAATTTTATTCTTGTCATAGTATTTAGGATAATTAGGAATGTAAGAAGAAATGAAATTGTGTAAATTATCTAAGTGTTTCAATAACTCTTCATCGAAGAAAGGATCTATAGCAATATCTTCATCTAGGATTTTTTTCTTTAGATGTTCTACAACTTTTTCGATATTTTTTAAAGTTGGTTCTATTTTGTCATCGCTAGTATTTGGAAAAACTTTTTGATAAGTTTCAACATGTTTTTCCATGATTTTTTCATATTCGGAAAATAAACTTTTCTTTACTTTGTTATTTTCATATTGAGTCAAAAAATCCACCGTTTGAGCTACCTCCTATGTCATATCTCCGTTTCGCAACGGACATCGTAGTAGTCAGTTTAACACCGGACAAAGAGTTTACTCCAATTTCCATATTTTTTCCATATAGTTCAGGAGGTGGTGTTACCCCAGCATTTAAATAAGACTGTATATTGCTGATAGCAACCGCAAATGTTCCGGTTGTAGGATTAAATAATTCGTTTAAATTTTCAATCATAGCAAAGTTTGCAAGCATAAGCGCATCTATTTTGTGGTCTGCACCTGCGAAAATAGGCTGCCCTTTATTGTCCCATCTATCTATGTGATAGTACAAAAGTTGATGATATAAACTACCGTTTTGTTCTGGTTTTTCCATTTTTGTCGATATAGTGATTTCGCCCTGTTCAAAACGTCTTTGTAAAAAAGTAACCATCATTACTTTTTTTCTTTTATTTATTGTGTTTCCGGTGTGAAAATCAGTTACGGGATAAGCAGCATTAAAATCTACAGCTTTAAATACGTTTTGTTTTCCAATTTCAAAAAAGTATTTAGAAAGTATTTCGTTTTGCATACCGCCATACCCTTCGTCAGAATATACATAATCTGCTTCAAAATCATTAAACAATTGAATAATAGTTTCTACTGTTTCGGTTTGCAAGTCTTTTGTAATACCGTTTGTAGATTCTTTTGTTAACGAAACTGTTTTTAAAATTTTAAAAGGTTTTGTGCCAGCTATAAAAGGTGAAAGACCTAAAACACATATTTGAACACCGTTTTTAAAAGAATTGTAATCGGTACCAATAGCTATTTTCCAAGCAGTTGGATTTTGTAACTCAGCACGAAAATCCACGTAATCATATTCTGAGCTTGCTTTTTTTAAATCTTCAGTTTTAAAAACTCTATCTGAACCTTCTACAAATTCAGCTTCTACTTCTGTTAAATATCCAATTTCCGTTAAAGATGCACGTAATTCCTTTTCATCTCTTTCAGCGAAATTAGGTAATACACTAGAAGGATAGTGAAAATCCTTCCAACTCGCGTCTGACTTACACCAGTCTTTAAATTTTGTTTCTAAAGAATTAGGAGTTGAAGCGGCACTAAATGAAACATCTTGGTTATCCATTTTGAAAGCCATAAATGCTTTAAAAGCTTCTTCCGGTAAATAAGCTGCTTCATCTAGATAAATTCTATCGGCTGATTGACCCCGTATGGAATTTCCGTCAGTTGAAGTGGTAAACCCCTTGATAACGGAACCGTTTTTCAGAGTAATTTTTTCAAAAGGAGTTTTCTTTCTGGAGTATTCGCCAGCGAAGGCAGAATTGGAAGAGGAGAGTAAATTTTCTAATCTATCGAAAATTTCTGTAATTAAATTAAGGAATGGTCCAATGATCATAATTCTACTACCAGGATTGTTAATGGCATAATGTATAGCATCCACTGACATAACTTCGGTATTATGAGTAATAATGTCATTAGTAATAAAAGTATGAGTTTTAGGAATTGTAATAGCTAACGTATGTTGATTTCCAACTGGTTCTATTTTAGCTATTTTTTCAAAAACATATTCCTCATTGGTATTATGTAAACCATAAATTTCTATTCTATATTTTCTTCCAACAGAAACGATTTTATATTTCAAACCAATTCTTTGCATTAAATGCTTTAATTGCTGAACAAAAAACCAATTAGAAAAAGTTTGTTTTTCTTGCAATAAAGCATCTACATAAGAAGAAATATTACCAATACTCGTTTTAAAGATATGATAGCTAATTGATTCATTTTTAGCTGCTTTTTGTCCTAAGAAAGCATATAAAATTGGATTTTCATTGAAACGATCAGTATTTAATTTGTGATAATAAACAGGGGTAGCTATTTTATCTCCGACTACAGCTTCTATGGAGGTGTGAGATCCAATATCTTTATCGATTGCATCGGCTAAATTTTTTATAAATTTATCAGCAGTTGATTTATTTTGGATTCCCACTGCCGTGTAAAAATCATCCATTCGTTGAATAGTAATAGCTTCATTTTCTTTAAAGTTTTTTTTGATAAAATCAATAGAATCTGAAAAAAGATTTTCTCGATTAAACGCTTTGTCATTGATACTTTCATTTCGAAGTTTTTCTGCTTTCTTAAATAATTCTTCACTTTTTGCTTTTAATGCATTGGCTTCATCTTTTGCTTGTTTAGTTAGCTTGGCAGCTTCTTTAGAATCGCTAAAAATATCTTGTTCAAGATCTTGCAACTTTCTGGCTTTTTTTGACATTTCGTGATATTTTGAACGAGTTTCCTTTGCAAGTTTCATTTCTTCGTCGCCGGCGGTCAAATTAATACTGGAAGATTTATTAAAAAAATTGTAAAGTAATTCATTTTCAGTACCTTGACTGTTTGATTGTCCAGCTAGAGCTCGAATTGCTTGAATAGAAGAACTTTCTTTAGAAAGAGCTATTCCCCAACCAGTATTCATCATATCATTAGAAACATTGAAACCATAAGTTTTCTGTACAAGATTATCTGTTCTTTCAACCAATTCTTGCAAATCTTTATACATTGGATTTAATTTAGAGTTTGGAGTAATGTAAGATAATGGTCCTGTCTTAGAATGTTCCAAACCACCTCGATGAAATAGTTTGGTTAATGGATTTCCGAAAAATTGGCTACCAAACGCATGTCTATTCCCATATCCTTGTGCTAAACCTTCGCTTAAAACAGATAGTTGTGCATTGAAACTATAAGTTTTAGATAAACCGGATGCTGTAAAATTATCTATCATTGGCATCAAGAAACCGGCATTTACCATATTTCCGTAAATTGCATGTTCCCCTTGATAGCGATTTCTTTCTAAAATATCTTGTTGTTGTTCATAGGTCATTAAACATCACCCATCTATTTCGAAAACGTCTTCATCATTTGCTACATCTTGAATGATAGATGCAACATCAATGGTTTTATTAATATTGTTTAAATCTTCTTGTAATTTATTCTTAATGGAACGAGCATCTTTTTCTTGTTCCAATTGTTTATTTTTTAATCTATCTTCTCTATTCAACACTAAATTTTTCCTTAACTTTTCTGATAAAGTCATCATTTGATTAAAAACAGTAACATTATCATTTGGTTTTGTATCATACCTTACAGAACCGTCTTTATTTATTATCTTAACTTCTTTGACTACAGGCTCTATAGATAAGGCTTTCAAAGTTCTTTCAGCTATCATAGTTGTTGCTACTAATTGATTAGCAACGACCATATCTGTAAAATTATCTGGTTCTATTTCTAATTCGTTAAAATACCCTTGCACATATTTGGCAGATTCCGCTAATTCTAATGGGCATTTCATTCCTTCTATTATCATATTATTTAAAAAGAAAGGACACGTCTTATAATGAGGACATTGTCCTTCGTTAATACGAACTTTTCTTCTATATTTTTTATACTCTTCTAACGCTTCGGATACCGGATCGTCTGCATCTTCACCTAATTCATCTTGAAATTCTTCCAATGTTTTGTTTAACGGAATTACTTCTACGCAACAAGTTTTCACACCGTAAATATTTCCGTTTTGAGTATATTTACTCAACCATTTTTCAACATCTTTTTTTAAACCGGGGGAGATATTAATTTGATTTTTAATTTCATCATCCATTAATTCAAAACCCACGATGCTTAATAAATCATTTTTCTTTTCATCTTCCATAAAATATCACCCCTTATAAATACTGATTAATATAACTAGCCATATAAGGTGTTATAATTTTTTCAGAATCAATGTTTTTAAAAAGTTCAAGATCTTCTTCACTATTCAAATTGTCTTGATTATATTTGATAATAGCAAAGATATTTTTTGGAGTAATTTCGATATAAGTTTTTCGTAAAGTGTTATAAAAAGCGACGTGGTACTTTATCAAATTGTAAATTCTACGTATATTTAAAATTATAAAAGGATTTTCGATTTGAAAATGAGTTAAGTAATAATTTGAAGAATCTGCGTAAATTAAAATAGGAAAAGAGAGTTTGAAGAATTTTTTATTTTTTATTCCTTGTAATTCCCCTGCTTTTTCAAAACATTTTAAACCAAAGGTTTTTGTCGTTTTATTTATTTTTAAATTTCCAAACCTTAATAATGTTTCTTTTTTTTGAACATCTGTTTTTATTTGGAAATCATATCTATGTTTTTCAGCAGCTATACTTTCTAAATTTAAAAAACCTATTTTTTTCATTATTTTCCTTTCTTAGAAACAAACGTTTTAGAGTGTATTTTGGCGTTCATTTTATAAATCTGTTTCTTATATTCGTTTCCAAGTTTGTCGAATTTGTTTAAAAAAGTAGTACTTGGCGTAGTAATTTTAATTCCTAAAGTTGTACATTCTTTTTCTATTCTTTGTAACAAATCTTTGTTTAAATTAGCTGTCCAAATCTCAAATAAATGAATGCCAATTTCTTTGCATTTTTGCCTTTTTATTTTATCTTTATATCTTTGATATTCATCTGTTTTATGTTGTCTTCCGTGAAATTCAAATGCAAGTTTTTTTTCAGGAATAAAAATATCCAACTCTAAAGGCATGTTTGTTTCCGGATTAACAATTTGTTTTAACCTAACGTTAAAATAAATTTTTTCGTTTTGAAATACTTTTTTGACGAAGCTACGGAGCATTTTTTCCCCGTAGCTAGTTTTCATTTGCATATATTAAATTCCCCAAACAATGAATGAAATATCGCTTAAAACAACGCCTTCTACTAATTTAGGAAGCGTATAAGGTTCTGCTTTTACCCACATTTTTAAAGTCAATGGAGTCGTTAATTCATTTATTAACGAAATAATACCGTTTCTATCTGCACGATATTTAACACCTGAATTATCTTCAAACCAAATAGTCAATCCCGGATATTGAGTTGTTTTTAGATGAAACCCATCATCATCAATCGGAACAAATTCATAATCTATTCCATCTTGCTTGCAAACCAATTGGATTTTTACTTTTCTTGGTCTGCTTCCGTCATCCGCTGGTGCAAGCTCTAGTATTTTAGAAACTAAATCACCGTGATACATATCTATTCCGTCGAATAAAAAACGACTCGTATCATAAGAACCATCTGGATTTTTTTTACTAAGGATCACTTTCATTCAAATTCACCTAACCTTTTTATTATTCTTTCTTTTATTTTATTTAAATTTAGTTCATTTATTTCTTCGAAAACCTCCGCCGCAACGTTGGATAAAAATTCTTCTTTATAATCTATACTCATAGATTTCCATTTTACCCCTGCATACATATTTGCAAAATCAAGTAAGAAATGTTTTGTTCTGTTTTTCATTTTTATTTGATATTCTTGACGTTTTATTTGCATCATTCTTAATTCAAACGGAATACTTTCTAATTTTTGAATTTCTTTATTCTCGTCAACAGGTATTAACTCATCTTCCAAACGTTCTACATTTATTTCCATCATTTTAATTTTCCAACCTTTTTTATAAAATTCTAAAGTACAAGGAATTAAATTTTCATGAATCATAGTTCTTTGATTTGGAGTTACATGAATCTTTTGTCTAAGTCCTTTGGAAATGATATGAATACTTTCACAGTTTTCCACATATAAAAAGAGATTTGTTTTTTTCTGCAAAATTACCTCATCGTCATTTTGGAATAAAAGTACATTATCTGTTGTATACAAGTTTTTAATTTTGAAGTTCTTATCTTTTCTAGGAGAAATAATACATTCGGGAAGAACCTTTTCTACATATTGATTTTTATAAATGTATTCATTGGTACCGTTCATTTTTGGTATTTTAAAGAAAATCTTTTTTCCTTCTATTTTATAAGGATAAATGTTTTTTGACACTTCAGAGTTTTTAAATATCAATACATTATCTAAATGCCCCGGATAAATAGGTAATAAAACATCTACTCTAATTTCATCTATATAACGAATCATTGTATATTCTGTAGAAAAAGTAAAATAAGATTCGATATCGTTAGCCACTACCATGTAATATCTATGAATTAGCTTATTCGTATTGAATTTTTTAGCATATAATTCAAACGTATAAGTTCCTTCTGGGATATCTATTTCGTTGGTGGAATCTTTTTCTAAGTTAACGATAGATGTGTTACCGTATACATCTATAATGTTTAAAGAATAAAAATATTCATCCTTTTTCTTTAACTCTAAAATTACGTTGGAAAGTTCTCTTTGAGTTTTTATGTTATACGTTTCAAAGTTTTTTAACTTTGCTGAATTCTCTATATATTCATCAAACGATATAACTTCGGAAGCAGTAAAGACAATTTTATCTTTTTTATCATACAAAACAACTAAAATTTCTTCACTGTTAGAAAACAATTTTTTATCAAATTCCAATTTTAATAAATTCGTAATGGTGATACCATTACTAGTATGGAATTTCACTCCGTTGTGAAAAATTTCCATTTTGTTGTATGTTACCACTTCTTTTTTATATTGGTTTTTTAATGAAATTTCCAATTTATCGTTATTTTTAGCAAAACTACACAAAAGATTATGTTTTTCTTCTACATATAAAACCGGATCGTTTTCAAATAAATGTTTTTTGATGGTAAAATCCATTTTTTTTAATTTGATTTCTATTTCGATAGGAGAAGGTTTTAAAGGTGTGGTGATATTTTGGATAGTGTATACATTTTTTTCTTTTTTTCCATACTTAAATCTTTTATAAAAATTAATTTCAGTTTTATCATATGCTCGTATATATTCTATATAATCAGACTTATTTGTTTTAATCTCTACACTAAAAGAGTGTTCTTTTATTTTATGATCAATGTGATCACCTAATATTTTATACGATTCAATTATGTTGTCATTGTAAAAAGTACCTTGAATTGTTTTTGAGATAGAATTGAAAAGTCCGGAAGGATCAAATACGGTTAATTCAAGTTCAATATCTTCCATGATATTCACATTGTTATTTCTTGAAATATCTATTACGTTATCTTTAACGGAACAAGAAAAAGTATTTTGATTATTGTGTACTACTGATAATTTAGAAAATTCATCTTTATCTAATGTTAAAAAATAATGGTTTGAACCGGAAATAAATTTATCTTTATTGCTGGATAATAGCAATTGATTTTTCTTTTGTAATGTAAAATGACCTATCTTTGTAGAAGTTTCTTCATAATAGATTTCATACATCACTTCTTCCGGAGTAGCATTAAATTCAAAAATAACAATTCTTTTCTCACTTTCGTCATCTTGAATGATTTGTTGCTTTACTGTTTTATCGCTTTTAATACGAATAATTTTATCTTTTGTTTTTAGTTTTTTTGTTTCATTTATAATTAAAAATTGGATTACAACGCTATCTCGATTCGTTACAATGGCATTATCTTTTACATTAAATTTACCTAATTTACCGGTATCTATTATTGCTTTAATACCGTTATAATTCTTTTCTACTAAAAACTCTTTTTCTATTTTATTTTTTAATATATCTTCAAATAAGATTGAAAAGTTATTTTCACCATCTTCTATATCTATATCCATCTCAAAGTTGTACAAAGCATCACTAATTTTTTTACAGATATAATTGTGATAAAAAATAATATTATTTCCTTTTTTTAAAACAGGTTTATAATAAACTGTTTCCGGATCTTGAGAGTTTAAGTGATCATCAAAAAAGATATAATTTGAATTCGGGGTGAAGAATTCTCCAGCTTTTAAAGAAATTGCCAAAAAATTAACCAAATTATCTGTTGCTCCGGTTTTTTGAGAAATAATTTTGTTCTCATTAAATTTGGTAACCGCGGTTTCTATAAAATTTTTAATCATTATGATTTTTGTTTTTTCAAAATCACAAATGATTTGTTTTTTTGGATTGATTTCGCAGGAAATGTTTTTAGGTAAAACGCGATAAAGGAAGGAATAATCAAAATCTGCTATTCCTAAATCAAAAGAATACGTTCCTTTCGCATCGTTTCTCATGATTATTTGTAAAATATAAAAATCACTTATTTCGATAAAACGTTGAGATGTAACAAAGGACAAAATACTTCCTTTTAACTTTAAACCACCTTGATGTTTAATGATATTATTTTCATACATCGTTAATTCTTTTTTCGAAAACCAAATATAAAAAGATTTTTCCCCTTCATCTGTATAATCGTTTACAAATTTAAAATTAGTAGTGGTACTATTATTGAAATCTTTTACTACGAAATCTTTTCCTAACGTTTTGCAATAATAATATTTATTGAATTTGATAAGCGGTTGCACTTCACTTCCAAAGTGTACCTCTTTTAATTCTTCTTGACTTTCTAAAACTAATAAATTAACATTTGAATTCAGTTGTAACTTTTTTACATTGGAACCAAGAAAGAAAAAGTTTTTATCAATTACTTTTCCTTTTAATTTAAACTTTGTTGTATTTTTATCAGTAATGAGTTTGTAACTGTTTTCTATATTTGTGATTTCAACACTAGGTTTTGCGTTATCTATAGAAATTTTCATTTCGTTAGAAACTAACTTTTTATCTCCGTTCAAAACAAAAAACAGAACGAACTCATCCTTTTGAATTTCGTCGAAATACTCACTAAGTTGAAATAGAAAAGATTTATGACCTTTATCATAAGTACCAATTTCTTTCTTCCCATCTATTTGTACTATTCCGCTTTCTGTCATATATGCTATGACCGGTTTTAATTTTTCGACATTTCTACTTTCATAAAGAACACCGAACTCTTCTTTCCAATTTAAAATTTGTATTTCTGGATTCAAAATGGAAAGAGCAATCATAACATTATTTTTAGTGGTAATTGGAATTTTGCGATATCCAATATTTCCAAAATTATCTTTTAAATAAAAATGCAAATATGTTATGTTGTTTTTAAAATACGAAGAAGATAATTCTGTTTTTAATTCAACGAAATTAGAACTAATCGGTATAAATTCTCCATCGGACGGCTTTTTTCCTGTACTGTCAGAATCCAAATAAAAAGAATAGGTAAAAACTCCTGTAGTTTTTTTTATAGAAAGATCAAACTTCAACTCTTCTGTTTGTTGTTGCAATTCGAAAATCTCATTTAATTCGATAGCATCATGCACAATTAAATTAAAATCAGAGTTAGAAGTTTTCAGTTGAATATAAACAGGTTGATCCTTTGTGGTAAAAATGGTTAATCCGCCTTGTTTGCAATCAACATATAATCTATATTTTGTTTCCATACCATTAGAATCTTTTAATTCGCATTTATCAAATTCTATTAATCCGTCTGCAAGATTTCCAATTATTTTATTATTAAAAATAAAGTTTCCTTCACTCTCTTTTTCAATCATTAACTCGAATGAAGTAATTTCATCACGATAACGGTTTTGAATTTCTACAAGAAAGAAACTTACTTTACACTTCTCTAAATTTGTTTTTACAATTGCGTTCGGTTCTAAAATTAAATTTTTAGAAACTGCATTGTCAAAAAAAGTAAAATATAAATTCAAGTATTTCACCTGCCTTTCTCATCATTGAAACAAGAAAAACTTTTTTTGTAAAATTAACGTAAAAAATATTTAAAAAAAAAGTGATTGAATTGTTTCGTTTATGCATTAAGATAAAAACAGTGATATAAAACAAAAGAATTATCAATATAAAATAAAAACGAGGTATTTAACCTCGCTTTTTTTTAAATTACGAAACTGAGAAAAACATCTAAAGGTACTTTATTGACTTTCACAGAGATGTCTTCTTTTTTCACTCTTAATTTGTGATTTTCGATATCTATCAGTTCAAATACTTGATTATTGACTCGATAAATTCCGACAATTGCTTCTGCATCAAAATTTCCTAACAATATTTTCGGATTCAATTCTACCAATACATTTCGAATCCAAAAGGAAGAAAATAAATTTGCTTGCAATAAATCTACCGAATCGTTTTCGTGTTTAAAATTAATGTCATTATTCATAGTTCTTTTAATGACTTCATCTATCGTTGCTTTTCCGCCAAAACGCTTCTTCAATTCTTGAAAAATCATCCTTACTTCATTTTGAGTGCAGATCATTTGATGTCACCTTCCTCATAGGCAGCATCCAATAAATCTTGTTGTTCTTCCACCAATATCTTTACAGGATCTTTCAAAATATCAGAAACCCATTCCGGAGTGAATTGCTTTATAAACAATTCAATTAAACTATCGACCCTTTTCTTTTGTTCTGCAATCTCCTCTAAAACCATTTTCATTTCATCACTCTCAGAAATAAAAGAAATGATTTTAGTTTTGATTACATGCAACTCACGAAATGACTTTACATTCCATTGTGGCATACTGAACATTACAAACAAGTCAACAGTTGTTTGTACTAATTTAGAAATCGCCATTCGTTGCCCCATTAATTTACCGACTTTTTTTTCTTTTTCCTTCTTCCTAAACTCCTTTAACATAAAAAATCCTCCTTCTTTTAGATTTCTTACGTTTACCACGTCATTTCCGTCCCATCTTGGACAATTATATTGTAACAAAAGAGTTTAAGCGATTCAATAGTTATTTACAATTTAGAATTAAAAAGCTGATATATCACTACACATATAATTATAACTCCAACTACATATAAAACAAAAGGCAATAATTGAATCATAGACATAATTCCTAATACAAAAAACACTATCCAAATAATCATTTTTAATAAATCTCCCATGATTTCATCCTTAAAATTTTCTATATATAAGTAAAAAACCCTAAAAAATTTTAGGGTTTTTTTTACTTCAAGCACAAGTCATTCCCACATTTCGAGGTACCCCCCCGTTGCCGGCGACGACAACGAAGAGAGAAACATAGAGAATATTGAAGTAATTACATTACTACCATACCACATTCTATTCAATCTTACAAGAGAAAAATTACCAAAAAGAATAAAAAAAGAACAGTTAAACTGTCCTGAAACATACAAATATGAGCAAGATGAACGTGAGCAAGAGATTGCAGACTAAGTTCGCGAAGTTTGTGGAGTTCACGAAAATGAGAGTGAGTACTGGGTACCTCATTCCAACCCCCTGTACCTCAGAAACGAGTTTCGAGGTACCGGGTCTTTGGAATTTACCCCCGATTTATCTTTAAGTGGACCACGATTCACTTACAAAGAAAAGAAGGAGGTGATAAATATGAACAGTATTAATGTTTTCTACGATTCAGAAAGAGAGCTTTGGATCGTAGAACTAAACAATGTTGAAGTTTATTCATGCAATGAAGAAACTGAAGCTTATCAAGTTTCAGACGATTTATGCGAATAAGCTCCATGGTCCTGAGTACGACCATAAACTGCTCAAATACATACAGAAAGGAGTTGTTGCCATGGAAAAAGTTGCAACGCTACATCATCTTTCAGGTGCTGTTTCATACATGTTGTTTAGCGATTATGAGCAAGACATGAAAAATGGATATGAGTATTTTGATTTCGTCGTCGATGTTGAAATACTTTATTTGTAGTTCTTGCAAATATGATTTTCTAGTTGAACCGGTTTCGTCGCCGGCAACCAACATTCACCAACCTTAGCAAGTTGTAAAACTGCTTACTAACTAGAAAGGAGGTAAATCTTTTTAGCATTGCTTTGGACAGACTTCCCTCTGTCCTTCTATATTATCATTTTATTCAAAAGAAATCAAGGAGGAAATTATGTTTGACAAAATTATGTTCGGATTATTAGTATTTGGGTTGTTTTTAGTTCTTTTATTTCTTCTAACAATTAAAGGAGTTGGAGGATTAGTTTTAACCATCATTATGTTATGGTTAACAGCATCCTTCATCAGAGAAGGAATCAAAGAATTTTGGTAACAACAAGGAGAGAGTAATCTCTCCTTTCTTTTTATTGTTCGAATCTCAATTAAGCCTTTTCTTTATTTATATATAAATATATGAAAGCAAAATTTCTCATGAAATGGTTCCACCAAAGCCGTTTCTTTTTTTTATAATTAAAACAATTCGCTCCGCGTGCGCTCGTCGAGCTCGCACCCGCTTCGCTTTTTTCTGCCCGATTTATTTTTAGATAGTTTTGCATCCGTTTGCAAAGCTTCAGCGGTTTCGTTTATCGCATGTTTGGCGTATGTACTACGCAGGAGGTAGAATTATGTTAGCTTTTATGTTATTGATTGTTGTTGCTGTTGTGGCAATTTTCGATTATAATATGTAATTGTAGAGGAGGTATTCTCATATAACACATGGGAATACAAGGGGGTGTGATGTGAAAATGAACGAAAAGAAATTAAGAAAACTTGTGGATGATTTCGTCCACAAGTATCAACTAGAAGAATTCGATGCAATCGAATTCAAAATAATTAGGAATAACAACCCAATCGTGGGTTGCTACGGTTCTGTCCTTCGTTATTATGAAGGACAACTGTTCCTAATAACCGAATTCGAAGAGATCGAGTTCGGGCACATCAGGTGGGGAAAGGATGCTGGAAGGCTCATAGAAAGAGCTATAAAGCATCTAAGGCCTAACTTGATGTTTTATTACCGGGATGAAGACATCCTGGATGATATAGACATGGCGGTCGTGACACTCACTGACTGCCCAAAAATGTCCAATGGGTGGATCTATGTTCCATCCATTGGAAGTTCGTATGCACCAGATAGAAGCTGGTGGTACGACAAAAAAGAAACGAAACAATGGAGGCGAAGATTGAAGCCAAAATCTTGGCACCGTTGTTTCGTATACTAATTTTTTAAGGATAAGCTAACAGTCCTTTAAGTTGTTAGCTTTTTTTTATTTGGCACAGGAAATGCGCAGGAGGTAGAAAATGAAATCTTTAAATTTATTGAAAAAGTTGGGAACCACAGGAGCTGGTTCCTTAGATGAGAAGGTAGCAAACGGGATCGTAAGAACCGTATTAGCTACCAAAGAAAATAAAGGAGCTTTGGCTTCTACTGCAAAATCAGCAGTGGTTGCAGGAGTAGCAACTTTAGCAGACAGTCAATTTGATTGCACTGCCACTAAGGTTGCAAAAAATGTTTGCGTTGGAATTGCAGCTGTAAAGGCTGCAATGACTGCGAATAAAATCTGGAATTCCGCAACGGAAATTTCAGAGGAAAAACTAAGTTCCTATTACGATGAACTTGGCTTATAACAAGAAAGGAGAGGGTTTTCCCTCTCCTTTTTTAAAACAGAATTTCTCATGAAAGCGTTCTAGGGGGAGCAAGACATTTCTTTCAATGCATCTCTGTATGAAAATTTGTCTTGTACGGGCTAGGAATTTCATGAAGGCTCATGAACATTCTATGGGTACTAATACGGAATAAAAAAAAGAAACAAATACATTGGAAAATTACTTGTTTCTTTTTTGAGGAAGGATTAGGAAGGAACAATTTGGAAAAGAATGAGTTAGTCTTTTTCAAATAGTTAGGGGGATAGATGAATGAATTTTTCAAGAGTGTTACCTCTTTCTTTTTTTAAGATAGCATAGTAGGTGTTAGGATGTCAAATTGATTCATTAAGTTAATTTCTTAAGTTAGTGGGTATAGACGTTACACCGTCGCCGGCAACATCACAAATGTTAAACGCATTGATGTAAGTTTGCTATGATTTCATTCATATCTGTTTCATATAATTTCATAGCAATGTCATATAAGGCATCTAAATATCCTGTATTCACTGCATATTGGAGAGTAGATTTTATTTTAGGAGAATGTGTTTTGTTATAACCTTCTTTTCTAGCTTTCAAATTCACATGATGAGTTTCTTGAAATACTTTATAAATTTCACTCCATCTTTGTTGAAAGTTAGAACTTTTGTGTTTTACAACTCTTGATAGAATATGCTGCTTTTCATATACAGGAACAGAATTTGTCATTCCGTCTATGATGTCTTGTTTATAATGTAAAGAATGATTTAATGTTTTATTTTCTAGTTGAAGCTTTTCATTTTCTTCTACTTGAGCTACTAATTCTAATAAAGCTTCTTTATATGTTTGAGGTAGCGCCGGCTTTGATTGATAAAAACCGGTCCTTCTGATTTCTGGCAGTATCTTATCACACACTAAATCCTGAAATTTTCTTGCTGTTTCATTGTTTGCTTTCATACAAAGTTTGTAGAATATGTTTTCCGGAATGAAACAATCTTTCGCCCACTTGTGGTCGAAACTAAGTTCTGTTAAATACTCAAAGATTCTTCCCCACCTAATCGAGGAATATTCTTTGTCATTTTTAATTTCTGTTTTTATGAACCCTAAACCTTTAGCTACATCTTCAATTGCTAAATAAATAAGATTATCTTTTCCAAGATAAGCGTTTACACCATTTAATACTACTAAATTTTGATTTTCCATAAATCCACTCCTTTTTCTTTAAAATAAAAAGAAAATTACTTGTCAAACAAAACGAAATGTTTTTTCTTCGTCGCCGGCAACCAAAACTAAAGAATTATATTGCCAGTACCAAGAATCAGCCACGCTGGTTCTACATGAAACTTCTCAGCAATCACTAATAGCCTAGCATTCGTAGGAGTAGTTAATTCATGTTCCCAGTTCTTATACGTTCTTTCGTTGACTCCGCAATGAACTGCCATAACTCTTTGCGATATTTTATTTACATATCTTAGTAGAGAAAGTCTTTCACCTAATGTCATTTTGATTTCTTCATTGTTTAAATTTTTCATAAAATCACTCCTTATTTATTGTTAAAAATAAGATCAATCATTTTTGTAGATTAGGCAAATTTAATCGTCTTTTCCTGTAGTTCCGCTTCGTTACTTCATGAACACTGCATCTCTGTTTAATGTATGATTTACACTTTATAGAGATAAGATAATCATGAAAAGAAGTGTTTTCTTTCTTTTGCAACCGGAAGATTGTTTCTCTTAAAAGTGAAAAATAAGATGTTTTTATTATAAAATACCACTTTTTTCACTAAGTGTTATTTTATTCTGTATCAGGACTAGGGTAAAACGTTCATCAAAGTACCATAAAATGGGACTTTGTATTTTTGAGCGTTTTTTCAGCAACTGTTATTTTATTTTTTTAGCATTTTTGATATGATAAAAGTGTGTTTACACACAACTCTTTTTGTATGAAAAATGTTAAAAAATACTTCTCAAACTCCTGAATTAAAGAGGAGTTTAGAATAAAATCGATTTTAAAGTGCTTCGAAACAAAAAGGAGTATTCTTTACTAGCCTAATGTTAAAAACGCGTTTAACAATATCATAAAGCTGTCAGAATCGATTTTACAAAATTTTACATTTTTATATCTTTTTCCATTTTTCCGAAATTTCAAAAAGTGTTATTTTATTTTGAATAAACACTAGGGTTATATCTTCATCAAAGTATCGTAAAATGGGAAGTCTTAAAAAATGATATTTTTTAGCAAAGTGTTATTTAATTGATTTTTGCATGTTAAAAAACCTATATATACCAATGGTTTATAAAAACAAATAAAATTGAAAAACGAACACTTTTATAAATTTTGTACTAAAATTTTAATACAAAGTTCGTCGCCGGCGACGAATAAGTTACAACGTTAGAAGTTCGGCACAAGCATGGCTACACGAGCACTCGGTTCCTCGCACTCGTTCCGCTGTTTGCTTGCCCGATTTCTTTTTATATATATCTGTTTTTCTGTTAAACCTCTCACAAAATGAGAGGTTGTTTAACATATGTGTAGTGCCTGAAAAGCACAAGGAGGTAGAACTATGAATAACAAAGAATTAGCGGCAATGTTAGGAGAATTTATCAGAGAACACAAGCTTGAAGACTTCGATGAAATTGCATTTAAAATCATTCGAAATGGAAATCCGATGATTGGTAATCGTGGCACTGTTCTTCGCTACTACAAAAAACGACTTTGGTTGGAAAAACAATATAAAGTCGGAATTCCATTGGAACACGTCGTGTGGACAAAAGGAACGAAAAGACTAATAGAAAGGGCATTTAAGCATTTAAAACCAATTATCACTTATGATGAAGATCCGTCCGGAGATTACGGGTTTGTTGGTGATTTTGCTTTAGTCACTTTCACTGATTGTCCTAGACTTTCTAATGGTTGGATTTATGTTCCGTCTATGAAAAGATTGTACTCACCGGACAGAATGCGTTGGTACGATGAGTTCTTTACCAAACGCTATAAAAAGCACTTGTTAAGAATCCTGACATTTGCATACAAAAGAATGCGGCAACCGGGAGAACGTTGAAAAGCTCATTTTATGAGTGTTTGAGTTATTTTTTAGTTTTTATTTTATATTATCTGGAGGTAGATGTTTATGAAATTAGATGAAATGATCACTGCTAGCAAAAAGAAAAATGCAAAGTTTGAAAACGTCGATATTTCGGCGTTTTTAGACGGTCAAGTTTACTCTGCTATGAACATGGTCGCAACCAAAGAAGGAACCGGTTATGCCGGTTCTTTCGCCAATTGGTGCATGGATATGGGACGTATCGGAGGCTTCGATTTGCTAGAATGCCGAGAATTAGGGAACTTGATGCAACGTCTTGCGCTTGATTCCAAACACGACGGCAACGGTTCTTACAAGGAAACATTGTGGTATGTTGTGTGCACGCTGAAAAATCGGCGTTTTGCGACAGATGCTGCCATTACAGCTGCTCTAGAAATGGCTTTAAATGGTGTTTCTGGAGCTTCTGTAGACTATAGTTTATGTGATTTTTTAGATTAAATGGGAGGTAGAAAAAATATGAGAATTTTTAACAACATTGAAATTTGTGAAAAAGGGCTTAAATTGGAGGATTTGAAAGCTTTAGGAATTAAGTCGTGGGAAATTTGGACTCACGACGAATTGGAAGCGTTGTCTACTGTTGACGAGAACACGCTAGTTTACGTGTGTTCCGACGTCGACTTAGAAGGGCAAGAACCGCTTTTAGCACTACGAAAATTGATAATGTCAAAACGCGCTGTTCATGCTCCTTTTCAAGGAAGATTCTTCGCAATCCCTGAAAATACGGTGTCTAGCTATCAATTTAGCCTTTTGATGCTTGGAATTCACTTATTAGTAGCTGATACATCTGATAAGTGGAAAGGTATATTGAAAGGACTTAGAGTAGACATGGCTAAAATGGTTTTCTCTAAGGAATTTAAGAAGTTATACAACAGAAAAGTAAATGGCTTTTCTGGAGTAGCTTTAACTCATGGAGGATCTGTAGATGAAGTATTAGTTCCTTCATGGACGGGATTACGAATGGGAGAAATGGTAAAGGTAGTACGTCATCCTGTTCAAAACATTTTTGTTTGTTGTAAGGTTGGAGGATTTACGGAAAATGAATTTAGAGTAAATCCTTGGACTTGGAGATTATTAGACGGAGACTTTGACGGAGATGAAATTAACGTAATTCCTCTTTATCAATTTGGAAAAAAGGTTGTTTCCGCTAGTGATAGATTATTTCCTAGTAAGATATATGATTCTGTTGAATTTGCTTCTTTAATGGAGCAATATAAATAAATATTTTAGGAGGTAGATATTATGAGTAAAAGAGTATATGTAAACATTTCTGATTTTAAAACTTTGAAAGAACATTTTAATTTTTTGAAAGAAAGAAAATATATTTCTTTAGGAGCTGGCGGAGTTGTTTTAAATTTTAAAACAAAATCTCCTATTTTGCTTTCTCGGTTTTCTGAACTGATTAGCTGGACTGATAGAAAGATGCATCAATGATGCGTCTTTTTTTCCGTCGCCGGCGACGAACTTCTTTTTATTTTTTTATTTTTCTTTTTGTTTTTATCGTTTTATTTTTTTGTGCATTTTATTTTTTTTATATTTTTTTAGGAGGTAGATATTTATGTTAAACAAAAAACAAGTGGAGTTATTAGCTGGATTATTGAGAACAAAGAAAATGTATTGGGATTACAATAAGGCATTTACTAATACTGGAAAGAAAGAAGTATGGAAAAACTTCTATGAAAATGTACATCTTCCTATTTATCTTCCGGAAGAAAGTCATCTTTCGGTTATCTTTGATAAAGCGTTTAATTATCAAATTAAACGTGAATTTTCTTTAGAAGAAAAGTTAAAACTTCAATCTTCTGAAGTTCATAATTTAGAAGTAATTAAAAATGCTTCTAAAATTAAAATAGAAGAAGAGGAAGAAATGATTGAATTTTCTTCGAAAGAAATTACCGGAGAAAAATTCGAAATTTATTCTTCTATTTTCAATTCTATCATGAGTCAATATAGCTGCGTTGTTTCAAAACTTTTCTTAGTTTTGAAAGTTAATGTAGCTGGTACTCGAAAAGATAAATTTCTAGATATAGAGTTTAATTACAGAAACAGAAAAACGTTCCGAGTAGCGGTGCCTTTAATTGGTGCTCGTGATTTATTTTGTACCTTCAATAATCATCTTTATTCTTTTGCATATTCTCCTAAGAATTTAGAAGAATATCTTTCCGGAGAAGACGATAAATTGGAATTGATTCATCCTTATTCTTTTCTAATGTTAGAAGCTTTACATACTAGTAAAACTTCTATGTACTCAACTGATTTTTTCGAAACAATCGTTATGGGTACAAAGAAAAGAATGCGTTTTCTTGAACGAAAAGTAGAAAAAGTTCTTTTAAACGCTAAAGACAATCCTTGGGATGACAGAAATGTTACTCCTATTATGTGGATTGATCCGGAAAGAAGTGAGATCGGTAAATTGATGTTAGCAAATAACATTCAATTAAACCTTTCCTTTGAAGCTTTACAAAACTGCATAGGAGTAAAAGGTTTCGATATCAATACAGGTTCTACATCTCAACCCGGAAAAAGATGTAGAATCGCTGCGAACTATAAAATAGTTCGAACAGAAGACGGAAGGTTTTTCCTTGAAAAAGTGATTAATGGTTCTGAAATATTTGACCATATCAACACTTTGAAGAAAATGATTTATCCTGCTTTCTTAAAAACTTCCGGAAAAAGAGATAATACTAGTACTATCAAAGATACTTATTCTTTAGTAAATCCTAGTAATTATCAAAAGAAGTTTAAATTGAATTTTTAATCTGCGTCGCCGGCGACGGCGGCTCTTTCTGTTTTTTTTAATTTTATTTTTTATTTATTTTAATATTTTGGGAGGTAAAAAATTATGAAAAATTATTTAAATGACGTTATTGTGCCTGCAATGGTAGCTAAGATTGATATTGTTGATAATTCTTTTCTTGAATTTGGAATGTATCCGAATCAAGATGATAGTTTTATTATTAGCCAAGAATTTTCCGATCGTTCTGCGACCAATTTTAATCATGAAATCTGGAAAATTGGTTTAGGAGATAAAATGATTGGTGCTTACAGGGATAAAGGTTCCTGTACAGGTATCATCAAGGAAAATTACAAAGTTTTATGTGATTTTTCTGTTTCCGATATGGAAGAGGCTAATAATTTAGCTGTTGCTTTAGAAGAAATGGGAAAACATGTATATCGTATTTCAAAAGACTTCGTTACTTTTGAAATCGATGTTATAGCAGGAACATCCACCGGAAGAGATAATGTTACAGCTCTTCTACTGGATAGTTTCTTAGAGTTTGACGGTATTTTAGATAATACCGACGTTATTTTAGATTTGGAAACTTTCCAAGATCTAACATTAGAAGATATGGCAAAAGTAAGGAATCGTGATCATAGAGTTTATATTGTAAACGATAAAAACAAATGTATTTACGATTTCGGATTACAATGTATAATCATCGAATCTTTCTTTTGGCAACCGCACCAATCAAATAGATTGAAAGCGAAAAAGAAGCATATTAATATATGCTATAATCAAGCCTTGGACGGAATGGAAATATTATTTCCCGAACTTCGGGAAGTCATAGAAAATTCTATTGATTATAAAAGAATCAAAGAAGTGTTTCTATGTTTAGGAATGGAAGTTGATACTTCTATTCCTGAGCTAGAGGGAAGTTCCGAAAGAAAGAAGCAAGCTAATTTCAAATCTTTAGAATTAGCAATGTTAGAGGAAGAATTATTATAAGTTTAAGGGGAAATGTACTTTTGTACGTTTCCTCTTTTTTTTCTTTTTTGAAAGGTAGTATTTTCCAACTTACGTTGGAAAATTTTTTTTCACGACATGGTAAGAAATTCACTACCGTGAATTTCTCTTTTTTTTGATGCTCGAAAACGCAGTCGCGATTTTCTCGCGTTTTCGCTCAGCCTGATCGCCAAAAACGTAGTCACGATTTTTGGCTGGCTTCGCTCAGGATTGCATCTCTGTGAATGAAACTCATTCAGAGTTCATAGGTTACCTGCGGGTAACGAACTCATTCTGAGTAATAATTCCCAAAGAAGTATACTTGCTTCTTTAAATCCTACCATAGTGAGATTATTCTCTTTGAATCTCAATGAGATATAGAACAGCTGCGGTTGTTATTCTCTTTGAGTTTTATAAAAAAGAAAAATAAACTCACAAAAGCATGAGTAAAAAAGGAGTTGATAAAATGTATGCTGGTTTAAGAAAATGTTACAAAATCTTGAAAAATCAAGAATGGGAAGATGAGAACGAATTATATCCCATCGCTAAAATGGTTCATAATACGCAAACAGAAGGAGAAGATCCTAATTTTGTATTATGGGTCAGAGAAATGGAGGATATGCTAAACGATATTGGATGGACTAAAAGAAAAGTCCGTAGCATACAACTAAATAATGAAAAAAAATTTTTTAAAAGGTTTGAAGGAGAATAAATCATGAAACATAAAACTGATTATCAACAACATTGTGAAAAATTAAACGAAACTATAAGTTTTTTAATAGAAAATGATTTAGCTTTTTCGTTAGAAAGCGATCATTATTTAGATGATGAATATTTTAATTTTCGTAACGTGTTTAAAATTTGGAAAAAAAACGAAAAAAGAGAATTATATCTCGAATTGAACAAAAATGAAAAGGCATTATATGTCTATACGAATGACTATTCCGCTAGAACAGGACGCCCGGATGAAATCATAAAAGGTATTAGAAATATTAAAAATTTTTTAAAAAAGTAAAAAAAAGGAGAAGTGATAGTATGAAATTAGGACTATTAAACACATCAATTTGTACCGCATGCGGTACTTTCAAATTGGAGGATTTAACAATCGAAGAAGCGAAGAAAATCGCAAAAGAAAATAAAGATAATTTACTTTCTGCGATCGGGCATGATAGTACCGCTGAAATAATGAGCGAAATACTAGAAGTTCCGGTAGAAGTAAACAGAATTCAATTTATGCAGGAAGCCGGACAAGCAGCTCTTGTATTTAAAATTCTAGGAAGAGCAAAAGAGGGACAAATCCTAGATAGAAAAGCAGTAGAAGAAATTGGATATAAATTTCAACTACTTGGAAGACTGGATTAATAAAAAAGAAGTGAAATTATGTTAACAAATAAAATTATGTCATTAGATGTAGAAAGTAACGGATTGTGGGGAGAACCAATCTCCATAGGTTTTACAATTGAAGAAGACGAAAAAATATTAAAAAAGTATGAAGCTTGCTTTATTGACGAAAGCAAACAATACAATGATTGGGTTCAAAAAAACGTAATTGAACCTATGAAGCAAAATAAAAATATTCTTCATTTATCATCGTATAAAGAGTTATTATCATGGTTTGCCGACCATTATAATCGATATAAAACTGAATACACTGTCTTATACCACATGGGACATATTGTAGAAGCTAACTTATTCAAAGAGTTAGTTTCTAGCGGATATATCGGAGAATGGGACGCTCCTTATACTCCGATTGAAGTATCTGCATTACTTGCAGTATGCAAGTACGATATGGACAGTGTGGATAAATTGGCTGAACTAGGTTTGATTGAAAAACCTAGTGAAAGTCAAAAACATCAAGCGTTATACGATGCAAAAATAACTGGTAGAGCTTACTGGTTTTTGAAAAAAGAATTAGAAAAATAAAAAAAGGAGATTATGAAAAATGGAAGGAATTGTAGAATTTAATTATGTAGATCAAACAACCGGTCTACTAGAAACAGGTTATATAATAAAAGAAACAGGTTTACGCTTCTTTGATTACTTAGATTTGTTAAATTTTATTCGAAATCAATAAATAAAAAAAGGGAGTTAGTGTGTTTACATTAACTCCCGAAATTGAGTTTTTGTTAAAAAGCTTTGTTCCTCTACCTCGCAAAGCTTTTTATAGAAATTCAATTTAGAGTAAAGAGTGCAAGAAAAAAAACTACCTCCCTTTCTTGCATTCTTTGCAAACTAAAAAATAAGTTAAACTCTCACAAAAGCATGCAATTTTTGTGAGTTTTTTTATAAAAATTATAAAAAAAGGAGGATAACAAAATGGGATTAGATAAAAGTAAAATGATCGTAACAACTCTAGCTTCACAAGCTGTTAACGAGTTAGATAATACATTAGGAAATGTAATCTTAGCTACAGTTAAAACTGCAAAGAATAATAAAAATTCTTTGAAAGTACTAGGGTTAGGAATGGCAGCGAATGCAACGGTACACGCTCTAGATCTAGACAATATGATGTCAGGAGTAGGTCTAGATAAATTAGTTGGTATTGATGCCTTTGTAGACAATATTTCTGATGTAGCAATGCTCGGAGCTGGAGCTAAATTAGTTCACGATTTAGCAAAAAATGTAACAAACGCTTTAGAAAATCGTAAAACAAACGATGAACTATTGACGGCGTTTGGAATTGAAAGTGAAAATAGTATTGAAAGCATTATGGATTAATTATTTATTATTTATATTTTAAAATTTAGAATTTATAGGAGGAAAAAATGGAAAAAAATAAAATTAAAGGATTTGGAAATGTAGTGGGATTAACAAAAGCAATCAAAGATGTAAATTTTTATTTAAGTACAGGAAATCGAGAAAATGAAAAATTTCCTGAATTAGAAAAAGACTTGTTAGATAAATTAGCGTTAAATGGAGTGTTTGATCCCAGAAAAGCTGTATTATTAAGAAGTCTTTTTAATGACAACAAAGAAAATACAAAAGAATATCAGGATTTATTAGAAGAAAAAAAAGAACCACAAAAACAATTTATGAGTGCTATCGGGCAACCTTTAAAAGAATGGGTTAAAACAGAAATTGGAGAAAATAAAAAATTAGTATTAATCGCTAGAGAAAAAATTATTTCCAGAAAAGGAAATTATGTTGAAAAAAGAGATATGAATTATACTCCAAAAGAAATGGATTTTTTCAATAATCCGTTAAAAGACGATAAAGAAGGTTCTTCTGTATATGTAGCACAAGCCACTACTGACGTAGCTGATATTACAAATCAAAAACTAATTAAAATTGGTGTAGGTTCTATTTGTTATGATCACATCAAAAAACAATACGTGACTCACCAATGGATTTTCACTTATGACGTAGTAGAAGAATTAATTTCTGCTGAAACTGCATCTAAGTTAGAAAATGAATTGGATGAAATGGAAAGTATTCTTTAAAGAAGTGGGGAGAGGGGTTACCCTCTCCTTTTTTTTGTTTTTAAAAAAATGAAAGAAAGGAAAAAAAATGTTTATAGAAGTAACTAAAGAAGAGGCGAAGTTAATAACGGATTTTCGAAAAAGAAAAAACAAAGAAAAAATATTTAAAAATCATTTAGAAAATTATAAAAAAATTATTGCTGAAATGAAAATGATAATATCGAATATAGATAATTTTTTAAATGATGACGATTTTTATGATATTTTTCGAAAAGAATGTGATGAAGAAACTTTTCTTACATTAAAAGATATTGTAGATGAAATAAATTCATAAACTATTTTTTTTACAATTTCTATTCACAAAAGCAGCTCAAAATAGCAAGAATAAACGCTTTCTGATAGACTAAAAAAGTCAAAACATGAAAAAAGGAAGTGTTATAAATGTGGAAATGCAATTTATGCAATTCTACCAGTTTCTATTTTGAAGAAGAAACTGTTGCAGTAGATGCTAAATTTGATAAAAATGCAGAATTAATAAAGAACAAACACATCGTTACTAAAAAAATAAAATGTAATGAATGTGGAAACGAAACAGAAAATAATATCAAAGAAATCGCTACGTTTGTTGAAGAGTGATAACGTGAAAGAAAAAATCACTTTTATTATAAAACAAATTATAAAGATAACAGTATTTATTATTTTCTTTTATTCTTTGATTTTTAATTTAGTTTCTTCTAATAAAAAATATGAATTAACAAAACAATCCATTATCTTTTGTCATCCTGAAAATAAAAAAGAAATACAACTTTACAGAATTATTGCATTAAAAGATTTTTTTAATGTGAAAAAAGGTGAGTTAGGCGGTTTTGTAGAAAATTACTATAATTTATCTCAAAGCGGTAATTCTTGGATTTATGATGACGCTAAAGTGTTTTACGGTGGTATGGTACTAGATGATGCAAAGATCTATAATAATAGTTTAATTTATGATAATTCTACTATTATGGGACGAGCAATTGTATTAGATAATGTAAAAATCTATAATACAGTAACACTTGGAGGAAATACTTTAGTTTCTAAAGACACTGTTTTAAATGAAAAGAATTCTTTTTTTACAAAAAATAAAAGAATTTGCAATACTCCAAAAAAGAACGAGTATTTAGGGAATAAAAACAGTGAATATCTTCAAAAGAAAAAAGAACTAAAAAGAAAACGAATGATTGAAAATAATAAAATAATAAATGAATTTATAAATATAAATGGAGGGGATCAAGATTAAAGCTTTGTTTTATTTTTTATATGTAGCAATTCTGTTTCTAGCTATTTACGCAAGATATAAAAATATTTGTGAATGTCAAGATGTAAAAGAGTTGCCTTCTGACATAGTACAAATTCTAGTACTATGGTTAGGTGGTTTAATTAGTATTGGAATTATCCCTGTTTTTAAAATAGCGTTAGTAGTAATTATTAGCATTATTATTAAAAATTTAATATTATATATCTTACCGGATACACCAATAGAAAAAAAGAAAAAAAGAAAAAAAGATAAAGATTGTGATGACTGCAATCCTTATCAAAAATATTTATAAAGGTCGTTATTTATATGGCTGTTTTAAAAAAAATAATTCAAAAAATTTCAGATATGGACTTTAATGAATACAGTTTTTATTTATGGGGAAAGTGTTCTTTTAGAGCGTTTTGTCATACTTGCACCAACGAATTTATCATGATGCATTATAATGGAGGACGTATAAAAGAAAGAGTCAAAGTTATTAGACATATCCCAACCGGAAAAATGCTGCGCTACGCAGTGCTAAAAGACTTTTATTTTCACTTGGTTCATCAATTAATCAAGAACAAAGAATTGACTTACGAAAGATGTAAAAAAATAGGATTAGCCTCTATTGAAAAAAGTCTTGCAAAATACAAAAAAATGGCAATTCGTTTTCTAAAAGAATTACCGGATTATGAAAACGAAAAACAAAAAATCTATAAAGATTTAGAAAATCATTTAAATTTGATTAAAGAAATAGATTTCGAAAACAGCGTAATGGATTGCTTTCGAGAAAAAATCAGTATAAAAGATTACATTCCTATGCGAATAAATGAATTAAAACCGTATTATGTAAAACAATTACCTTACATTGAATACGGTAAAAATCCCGGAATTATTTCTTACGATATTTTAAATGTTTCATTAAATGAATTCAAAGAATTAGATGTTAGTATTGTTTCATTCTTTGATTTTCAACCAGGTCAAATAAGAAAAAACGATTTTTTATGCATTTTAATTAGATGGTTAAAAAAATATAGAAAGTGGCCGGAGTTAGAAGAAAAATTAAAAGTCGCCGGCGGCGAACAACTTTTTTTTAATAAATTAATCATCTACAACCCTTTGACTATTACTAGAAAAGAAGTGTCATACGCAGACATTGACGGGGTTTTTGTAGAAAAATTTTTTCTAAAAAAATTAAACTCAATTAATGAATCTTGTATTCTTCCTTCTTTTGATTTAGAACAATGTAGATTTTGCGAAAACGCAAGAATCTGCATAGAAGAATCACGAGTAACAAAGGCATATAGTCTTGAAATGATTAATAATTTTCAAGAAACTTTAGAAAGAGAACAAAAAAAATTTTTATAAAACTAAAACACTTGAGGATAGAAAAGGCAGCTATCGCCCATGTAGGAAATGTAGGAAAGGTCGCCCTACCAAGTGTTTTTTTTTATTTAGTAAAAGCGAGGTGAAAAATGAAATTTTCTAAAAAAGAAGAAATAAAATTAGTATTTGCGAAAAAATATTCTTTTCGTTATTTGATTCTTCTACAAAGAGAATTACAATTCCATTGGGAAATGCAAAAATTTCAAAAGCATTTTGGACACGGAAAAACCACTTCGCATCGCAAAGGAAAAATCGAACAAAGAGTGCAAGAGATTAAAGCGAAAGTATTTTTTGTAAGAAGCATTATCCGATTAAAAAAAAACTTAGAACGAAATTTCTTTTCTTCGTCAGAAATAGAAAATAATAAAACTTTATATGAGTTTCTTGATTTAAAGAAACACAACATCCGTTTGAAAGGAGCGAAAAAATGAAAAAATATTATTTGTTAGGATTAGTATCTTTTATTTTAATCATTCTGTTAACTTTTTATAACATCATATGTGAACCAATTCCGACATGGTTAAAAGTATGTTCTATAATTATAACAACCATCTGTCTTTTAGATGGTTACGCAAAATATATTAATAAAAAGTAGGTGATATTATGAAAAAACCTTTAATTACTTCTAAAATTGAAAATATCGAAGAATTTCCATTCTCTCAGAAAACAGAGGCTTGTAATTATGTTTCTTTACTAAATACAATCAAAGAAGATAATGAAAATTATTTTGTATCCTCTGAAAATAAAAAAATTATAGTAAAAAAAGAAACGATTATATATAACGATGAAGAAATTAAGAAAAAAGATTTAAACAGAAGAGAATGGACAGATTTAGAATATGCCCAACTAGTCTATTTAAGACAAAATGGAGCTACTTTTAACGCAATAGCTAAAACAATTCAAAGAGAACCGGTTGTTTGTAGCAAACGTTATGCAGAATTATATGCAGAAGATATTCCAAAATATAAAAAAATATTTGAAAAAAATTTTAATATAGAACAATTTCAATATATTAAAAAAAAAGACATTGTAGAAAATGAAAAAAAACAAAAATTTAGAAAACTTTGTTATTTTTCGGAAAAAGAAAAAATATATTTGGTCGGTTTAAAAGAAAGTAAGATCGAATCAAATCTTTGGAATCATTTGTTAAACCGAAAAGACGCTGATGTTTTAGATTTTAAGCAAGTATTATCCAAAATGTCTAGAAGAGAATTGGATAAGTATTACCAAGAATTCAAAAGAATGAAAAAAAAATCAGAATTTTTACAAAATATTTTAATAGAATTATCTGCACTCCATTATGGAGAATGGACCGCTGATGATATCACAAAATTAGTCTATTTTAAATGGATTAAAAAAATGACATTTATAGAAATTGGTAAAATATTAGGGAAAAACCATTCTACTTGTCAGAAAAAAATGAAAAACATGGAACCTGAACAAATAGAATATTTTATAAGAAAAGGAAAAGCACAATATGGAAATAGATAGAAAAATCGATGCATTAATCACAGAGTTCAAAATAATAAATACAAAAATGGAAAAACAAGCCTCCGAATTTAAAAATATTGAAAGAAAATTTCAAAAAGAAGCTACAGATTTTTTACAAAAACAAAAAAGAAATTTAGAACAATTAGAACGTATTAATAGCGAATTAACGGAATATTTGAGGATAAAAAATGAAAAGCTATAATTTAGATATTATAAAACTAAGTAAATATATCGTTACTTTAGCAAGTTTGCATAATGTAATTATTACACCAATTCAATTATATAAATTACTTTATTTGCTTCAAAGAGAATGTTTACAACAAGAAGATAAATTATTATTTAATAATGATATTTATTTCAAAAAAGAAATCATTTATATCGAAGAAGTATTTTGCGAATTTCATTTTCAAGTGGGTGGTATTTTTCTATTTAATAACGAAAAAGTGTATGATTTAAAAATTCCATTTTATTTACAATTGGTTTGCAATCATTTTTTGCTTCAATCGCATTTTAATAAATCTTATTGTTTATCTAATATTATTGACTATTTCAGAGTAAAATACAATGATAGTGAAAAACATCTGATCACTTACGACTTCTTTCTTAAAACTGATAACGAAATATTAAATGATGAATTCCTTATTCAAGAAAGCTTCAAAAAAAATCTAGAAACTTTGATACACGATTATAATAATAAAATAAAAAAAGTTATTAAACTAGCACGTGAAATTCAACAGAAAATGAAAAGTGAAATAGAAAATGATACTCTTTTAAATATTAACGATATTGAAGAAAAAGAAATATTTAATTTTTTGTTAGAAAAATCTCGAAAAGTAAAATAAAAAAACATAATATAAATCACATACTTGAGTTATACTTCTCATTAAAAAAGTAAGTACATAATTTTCTCCAAATTTTGTAGAGTTAGTCTTCTCTAAAAAAAAGGCATATTGACACACCTCTTGTCCCAGTTAACTGGGACACTTATGGAAACGTAGTTTAATTTGGGAATAGCACCTTACTAGATTTAGTCATAATTTTCAGGCTAGATTGTTTGAACTAAGGAGATTGCAAGTTCGAGCCTTGCCGTTTCCACCATATCAATATTGACAAAACTTCCACTACAGAGTTTTAAAATGCCAAGGTGACATTGTTTTAGAAGTAGGGCAATAACGGCTCCCTCTTAACAATTGCAAACCAAAAGCCAAGCGATTGAGCAAAGATAGCTAGAAGGAAATGTTATTGAACATTAAAGTTTCGTCGCCGGCGACGAAACTTTTTCCATTTAAACAAGGAGTGATGAAAAATGATAATTACACAAGAAGAAAAAGAATTGATTTTAAAATTTAGAAAAGAAAAAGAAGAAAAAACTAAAAATGAAAAAGATAATTCTAATTTACAAGAATTATATATTGATATGTTAAATAAAATTTTTTATCCAATTATGAATAAAATTGAAAAAAGGATGACTACAAATCCAGAGTTTGCAACATTTATGAATCAAAAGTGCGATCCTAAAATTTTAGCACAATTACTTGATGTAACAATGAAACTTAAATAAATGCAAACTAATTAAAAAAAGGAACGCTAAGCGTTCCTTAATTTACAGGGAGGGATAAAAATAAAAATCATTTTCTTAGATTTCGATGGAGTTATAAATCATATGAACGAAAAAAAAGGAATAGAGATTACTATTGAAGATAAAGACGAAAAATATACAAAAAAATTTTTTCTTGCTGATATAGACGGAAATAATCTTCATTGGATTTGCCAATTATTTAAATATTGCAAAGAAGAAAACATTAAAATAGTAGTTAGTAGTTCGTGGAGATTTGACTATACAGTTAAAGATTTTGAACATTTTTTTAATAAATTATTTAATTTCAATCATTTCAAACAATACAAAAATAAAACTTTATTTTTAGGTTTAACCCCTAAAAATGGAGACGATAGAGGAATCCAAATACTCGACTGGATTACAGAATACGAAAAAAATAAAAAAGAAAAAATAGAAAAATATATCATTATAGATGATGAAATTGATTACGATATTTCACAACATATTAGCGAAAAACATTTATGTAGAACAGAAACGTCAAAAGGTTTTTTAAAAAAGCATTTAATTCAAATTAAAAAATATTTTTCAAAATAAAAGAATAGGAAGTGATTTGTATATTTAACGGATATAAAAGTATTTATACTTATTATCGCTTTAATTCTAAAATATATATTTAGAGAATTTTAAAAAAAAAGGAAAAAAACATGAATGAAAATATTGAGAAAATTAAAAAAATAGTAAAAGAAGAATTATGTGAAGATGTACCAGAGTCATCATTACTTTATATATTTTTTGATTATATTATGTTATTAAAAAATAAGAATTATTTTAAAGAAAAGAAAAGTTTTTTTCATAAAAAGAAATATACCGCAGAAGATATAGATGGATTTCATTTTTTTACTATTTTTAAAATAATTTATAATTCAACTGAAAAAAAAGAATCATTACATTATGATATTTTGAGAACAATAAAACAAAGTATAGAAGGAACATATAAAACGCAAGAAGAATTGCTACAAGAAGAACTTAATAAATACAAAAAATTATATAAAGAAAAATGTCAAGAAATTAACGAAATAGAAATAAGGGAAAAATACTTTAAAAATACTGGAGTTTTTTTTGATTATCAGAGTATATTAGAAGAAATAAAAAGCAATAAACATACTGTTAAGACGTTGATTATAAGCGATTATAATGATTATATTATCGATTATGATGCTAAAAAAGATACGTTTCATAAAACTTATAACTTTAAAAATAAATTATATTCTTTAGAAGATTTAAAAAATGAATTAGAAAATATTTCAAAAGAAAAAGAAAAGCTAGAAAAATATAAAAAAAATATAAAAGTTCCTGAATATTATTTCGATAATTTAAAAAAATATAAAAAGATTTTATTATTTGTTATTTCTGAATTTAACGGAACAAACAAATAACAAATTAAAATATGTATTTAAAAATATATTATAAAAAATAATTAAAAAATATTTCTCAAAATAAAGGTGATTTTATGAATATTAAAGAAATTAACGAAAAAGCTAAAAAAAAAGGAATAGAAATTTATCAAATAACAGCAATTGAATTAACAGATGAAATGGATGTATTATCAGAAATGATTGGCTATGAGCCGTTCATCCATTCTGAATTTCCGGAAGGTAAAGAAGCGATTGATTTTAAAACTTGGTATGAAAAACAACTTGATATTTATGACGTTGATTATAAAAATTATCAATGGTGTGTAGTATTTACAAGTTCTTGTTCTTTTCCTTCAGAAAAAGATATCGTTATTGTTCAGTTTTATGAAGATATCAATAATTTGCAATTACCAAAAAAATACAAAGAATAAGAAATGATTTTTTATGCTTAATGAATATAAACGTATTAACGCTTATTGTAACTTTATTTCTAAGATATGTATTCAATATATTTTAAAAAATATTTTGTAAAAGCAAAAAAAAATAAGAAGATAAAGGTGATTTTATGAAAATAGAAAATTTAGATCAAATAGGAGAGTTAATTGTTAAATACGAAAAAAAACAAGAGAATTTAAAAGATATAAAAAAATTAATTCAAGAAATAAAAAATGAAAAAAATATTAATATCATTACTAAAAGTAGTCATATCGTTAGTTCTAGTATGTTAAATTACGAAAATTCTTTAAAAATAATTTCATCAAACATAGAATCAGATTACAAAAAAATAATTTTTTTAGATTCTTTACGTAAAATTGTAGAGTCAGAATTAAAAGATTTAGAAAAGAAAATATCTGATTTATAAAAAAAGAATAAAGGAGTAAAAATGGAATTGTTAAATTGGATCATGTCTATTTTTGTATTCTTATATATTTATTTTTTTAGTAGTTTTAGCTTAGAATATAAAAATAAAACATATGAATTAAAAAACATTATTTTATTAATCTGGTTAGTATTTGTAATATGGTATAATATAAATAAATAATAGGTGATAAATATGACGAAAAGAGAAAAATGGAAAATTAAAGCACGATTCTTTAACTCTATAAAAGAAATGAGTTTTTACGTTATGCTTTGTATTACTATTGTTACAACATTTCAAGCTTTAAGTGGTAATATTAGCAAATTTATTCCTATTGCTTGTTTCATCATTTTTCTACCAATAGCATGGTTTCATGTAACTAGAAAATTTGATGAATTCATGTATGACGATTTAACAGAACTTATTTTAGAAAACCAAAAAAAGAAAATAAAAATCATCAATTTAACAGGTGATAATTTATTTTTTTGTAGAGAAGATTTAGATTTGATATTGTTACCTGCAAGATACAAAAAAAGAATAAAACCTTTAATTAGTAATTCAACTTTACCTGAAATTATTCAAAACGCTCCAGATGAAGAAAATAATGTTTTTTATATTGTCAACCAAAATAAAAAAACATTATTTACCGAAAGTGGAAGAAATGATATTTTATTTATAGAAAAATCAAATTTTTATATAACTGAAAGAGGTCAAGACAAAATACTTGGTAAAGAAATAATCCAATTAAAACATATCAATGAACAGGAATTTAATTTCACGGTATATGATATAAAAACAGAAGGAGATGATAAAGAAATATGTTAGGTTCAATCATTATGTTACTTTGTATTGCAGTGTTCTGGTGCGTTTTAACAAATGTTGCCGCAACTCAAGCAAAGAAAAATCCAAATATGAAAGAAGAAGAAAAAACTCCGGCAAAAATCGGATATATTTTATCTTGGGTTATTGGAATCTTTTTAGTTTTTGTTATTCTAATCTGTATAGGTAATTTATAAGAATGTGGTATATGTTAGAAAAACTATATATAATTCTTTATAAACTTAATTTTAAAAAGTATAGCAAATATAAATTATCTTCATTTTTTTACATAACGAATTGTATATTATTAACTTTAGTTGTTATATTTGGTTTTTTAAATATTTATATTAAATTTTTTTCTATTCTTCAATATTTTTGTTTATCTCTACAATGTATTTGCTTTTTTTTACAAATATACGCAAATAATAAATGGGATAAAAAGGAAATACAATTATGGAATAAACTACAATTTGATTTTAACTATATCGAATTTATAAATGAATTGTTAGAAAAAAACGGTTTTGAAAAAACTGATAGAAAATATGCCTATTGGTATATATTAAGCGGAAACGATAACAAACTAACAAAAGATGAGATAAAAACGTATTTTATGCATTTTGCGAACCACTTTCATACTGTTAAGTGGGAATATAAACACGGTCCACTATAAGGAGTATTATGAAAATTATTAAACAAATAGTTGTTTTTGAAAAAGAAAACAATGGCTATTACGTATTTTTACCAGAATATCCAGATATATTTACAGGCGGAGGTCCATCAAAAGAAGATGCTCGTTACATGATAAAAGACAGATTATGTTGTGAAGTGTTCTGGAATCAAAAATTTCCTTTAGTAACTAACAAAACAATTGATGATTATAAAAACAATATTTCAAAAGACTGTTTCATAGAAGAAATATGTTTTTATTATGATATTTTCGTAAAAAAACATTGGAAATAAAAAAAACACTATCAACTTTTACTTGCTTAAAAAAAGGATGTGAAACAAATGGATAAAAGAGAATGTTACGATAGTAAAATTATAATAAAAATTGAAGAAATTATCACTAAAAATAGTAAAAAATACAAAGCGTTAGAAAATTTAATCGTTAACCTTAAATTTTAAAAAAAAGCATAATTTATGCTTTTTTTTATTTTTTTTAAAAATTAAAAATAAAAGCCGTTTTAAGAGGGTATATATGATAAAATTCTTTATTAAAAAAAAAGAAAAAATAAAAGATAAAGTAGTTATAGGTATTTCAATAGAAAATATTTTTTTACAATTTTATACTAGTACTAATAATTTTACTTTTTTTCGAGCAGAAGATGTATTACATAAATTTCAAGTAATATCTCTGTTTGAATTAACAAGTCAATATCCAGACTTATTAAAAAATATATTAGAAAAAATAGAAATTGCTATAGCAAATGAAGAGCTTAATAGTCACATAGATTTTATGCTATCTTATTACATTCTTAAAGCTGTTTATGCAAAAGAAATATTTTCTGAAAAACTTTTTATGTATAAAATTACAAAATATCTTATTGTAAAACTTAATTATATAATTGAAGAATTAGAAAAAATAAATTAATTACCAAGTAATCTTTTTGATTACTTTTTTTTATTAAAAAGGAGAAAAAACATGTTAGATACTAATTTTGAGTTTGTACAAGATAAAAACAATAATATCTTTCTTTATATAACAAATAAACAAGTAAATTATGAAATAATTTTAAACGATGTACAAGAAACTTCTGTAAAACCTTTTAAAAAATTAACTTTATTAGAAATATCACAGAATTTTTCTTATAACGATTTAACAGAATATATTATAAATGATTTTCATAAAACTTTAATGAATATTTGCTTAGAAGAATTAAATCGTAATCAAACAAAAATAGCCGATATTATCAATAACGATTTTAATGATATACAAATTGAAAGTTTATATTCTAATTATCACTCTGTGATATCGTTCATTCAAACATTTAAAGAAACAAAAATATATTTAGAGGATTTAAAAAAACTTTGGTTTACAAAAGAAATAATGAAAATCAATATTACTAAAATTAACGACAAATATAGTTATTGGTCAATTACCGAATTTAATGAAGATTTTATATTAATGCTACAAGAAAAACTGTTGTATTATTATAACAAAAAATACAAATGCTGTTTTGGTTCAACACTTAGTTTTGGTTTTAAACTTGAATTAAATGATAAATATTACGTACCATTTTTATGTATTCCTGAAGAGAAAAAAGAAAAATTATTTGTTCCTCAGATTATAGAAAATCATTTTATAGAAGATTTACAAAAATTAATCGATCTTTTAAATGAAGATTTTCAAGAATGGAAAAGAAATAAAGAAAAGGTGGTTACAAATGATTAAAATTATTTTAACTTTTATGATATTAATTAGAATCGCTTTATTCATAGCAGTGTATTTTCTTGATTTAAGAAAAAAAATGTACAAACATTTAGATATACAAAAAAAAGAATATTTTTATCGTTATAATATTATATATAACATTTACAGTATTTTATTTTACTGCGAATTAATTTTTATATATAGTTTATGTAATTTCATAGTAAAATTTTTAGAAGATTCCGGAATTATTGTATTAGAAAAACCGGTTAAAAAATTAGCTAAAAAAACATATAATTTAATTTTTGAAAAAAAATAAGGAGTAAAATGTGAAAACAGTAACATTGACAGATGAAGAATATGAAGTACTGGTTGAATATCGAAAAAAACAAAATTTAAGAGAAAGATTAATTGTTTTAAAAAAAAACTATAGAAAAAAAATTCACGAATTGCAAAAAATATGTGACGAAATAGAAAACATTACAGAAGAACAAAAATTTTATAATTTATTTTTTAATGATGAGGATTCAATAACGTTTAATGATTTAGTTTCAGTGTTACGAGATTATGAGGGGTCAAATGAGTTATAGTTTTACTTTTGTTTCAAACAATAAAGGAGAGTTCGCTATAAAGTATAAGTATGATGATAATTATCACATCATACCTTTATCTCGAAGTACTGATCCTTCTTATAATCAAGAAGTTACACTTCTTGAAATTACATGTAAATATACTTTTGAAGAAATTCAAGAAATCGTTTTAAAAGAAATAACAGAAAATCTTTTACAAAGTATTCATTGTGTAAATTTAAACAAATATGTGCCAGATTTAAAAAGATATCGAGAAATCGATTTAGCTTACAAATTAGAAATAGAAAGGGATATGATCGATATATTAGATAATTTTGATCTCTATATAAGAGTTAAAGAATTTCTTGAAGATATTGAAAAAATTTGGCAATAAAGGAGGAGAAATGAAAATTATATTTTTGGCGCTTGATAAAATATTGTTTAACGAAGAAGTTGAGGATGTTATTTATTTACCAATAAACGATGAAGATGGTTTTAAGATTCCAACGAACTCTTTCTCAGCGATTAAAGAGTTTTTCACTTTATGCGAAAAATACGATATACAAATATGTATAATTAAAGAAACTCCATTTAATGGAGTTGTCGCAAACATTACAAATGGTATAAATAGGTATTTCCAAACGAACGTTAAGTTTACAACGTATTTATCTGATGTTTCACAAATAAAAAGTGAATTAAGTAGATATAAAGAACTTATTGAAAAAAGTGCTTTTATTCATTATAAAAGTTTACCCCAGTGTGAAGAAACTGATTTTTTTTATATAGCAAATCCATTTTCTTACGATGTAAACCGATATATTTTTAGTCATCTCTTAAAAAAAGAAGTTCAAAAAGTTTCTTCCGTTATTGTAAAAGATCAAACAGGAAAAATCTTAACTTTTGAGCACAAAAAGAATAACTGGAAAAGATTAGTCCCATCCGGTAAATTAGAAGAAGGTGAAAATTCTCTTCAATGTGCAATCAGAGAACTGAAAGAAGAAATTGGTTTATTTGTTTCAACTTCTGATTTGCGCTATATTAAAAAAAAAGAAATTTTTTGTGAAAAATATAACGATATGCCGGAGGGGATGAGATTTATAGAAACGTTGTACCTTGTTCAAATAACTGATGAACAAAAACAAAAAATAAAGAATATGGAACCAAGTAAACACAGAGATTTTAAATGGCTTTATCCAAGCGAAATCATTAACTTTCCAGAAAATTTCACTTATGAAACTTGGGATAGTGTGAGAAATACTTTTAAAAATTGTTAAAATGCAGTTTTTTTTAATTTAGGAGAAAATATGGAAATTTTTTATAAACAAGAAAATGATCTTTGGAGAATGATTATAATTCATGATGAATTTGTATATATTTTCGAATGTAATCGGTACTATAAAGAATTCTCTTTTTTACTGAGTAGCTATAATAAAAAAGAACTTAATATAGATCCTCCTGTTAAAAAAATGACAAAGATTCATTTAATTGAATTAACACCATCGCATGAAGTAGCTATAAAATTAAAAAAAATTTATCAAAATAAACATAAATGTACAAAACCAAATGCAAAAGAAATATTCCTAGCAATAAAAGAATTGTTGGAGGTTATACAATGAATTTTTACAAAGAAGATGGACACTCATTTTATTTTACGATAAATAAAAAAGATGTTGCGCGAATTGTAATGGAAATTGATGAAAAAGAAAAAAATGTTCATCTTAATTACTATATCGAAAACGATCATAATGATATTTTTTCAAAACCTATCTCCGTTATCGAATTTGTTTTATGCAATGAATTAGTAGATATAGCTGATTTTTCAATAACAAGTTTTGTCTTGAAAGAAGATAAAGAACTTATATTAGAAGAATATTACAAAATATTTTATAATTCGTCGCCGGCGACGGAAAGGGAACTATATAATGAATATTAAAATTTTCAAAAGTAATGATACGGAATTCGAAGAACGTTATTGTATAATTGATACTGACAACGAAGAATATATGATCGCTTTTAATAAAAGTACAAATGAAATATATGTATCGCCTAATTATCTTTACATATGTGAACCTTTTTTTAAACAAATCTCTATTTTTGAGTTTTTTGCAAACAATGACGCTCAAGAATTTATTAACAATATCAAAATACCTCATGGTGATTTCCGTGAAAAAGAAATGAAACAATTTAAAGACAAATTTATAAAATTTATTCAAAAAAACTTATACGATTAAAATAAAAAAGGATTAAATATGAATAAAAAGAAAGTATATGCGTATTTTTTAGAAGATGTAAATGAAAGTGGCATTTTGAACACATGGGACGAATGTAAAAAGAAAGTATATAAAAAACGTTCCAAGTACAAATCGTTCACTAACATTCAAGAAGCAAAAGAATGGCTCTCAGACGTCCTAAGAGCCTCTTTAAACGATGTTACAACTTCAGATAGTATTTCTCTATTTCGATGCAGGAACAGGTCGAGGAGTCGGCACAGAAGTAAGAGTAACAAATAATCTCGGAGATTCTTTGTTAACTTCAAATCCAAAATGCAATCAATTTGGCAATATTTGTTTAGAATTTGAAAAAACAAATAATTTTGGAGAATTACTTGGTTTATTTTTCGCTATTGAACATGCGATTGCAAACGGAATTTACCAAATATATGGTGATAGCAATTTAGTTTTGCAATATTGGTCAAAAGGAATTTATCATGCTGAAAAACTACCTCAAGAAACGATAGATATGATCCATATAGTTACAGAAAAAAGAAAATTTTTCGAAAATCTAGGAGGAAAAATTTCTTATATTTCCGGAGATATAAATCCAGCGGATTTAGGTTTTCATAAACGGTGATTTCATGAATTTCAAAATATATAAAACAAGTTTTGAAGACGTAATTTACGTTATCGTAACAGATAAAAGAAAAACATATGATTTTATATTTACAACTTTTCCTCATTTTGTAAAATACCACACTCTTTACGATTCCAAAGATATGCAAGAAGTTACGTTGTTTGAATTTCTTTGCGATGAACGTATTCAAAAGTTTTTCAATCGCGAATGTCCTATTTATATAAAAGAAAGTAAAACAATTCAATGTTTAAGAGAATTATTCATAAATCAAAAGGAAAACAAATATGTTTAATATTTATAAAAATTTATTAAGTTCTGCAAAATTTCAATATGAATATTTCATACTTAATGAAAATAAAAATATTTGCATTTTCTTATGTGAAAAAAAATCTGGTTTATTTTGTCATTGTGCTTATATACAGCTCGGTTTCTTTTTAGGTAAAGAAATGATTAAGATAACAAATTTTGAATTTTTTACAAATAATGAAAATCAAAAATATTTGAATGAAACTATTAAATGCGATTACTTTACAACGGACGATTATGAATCACTACAAAAATTTGTAAATATTTTTAAAAAAGAATTATATTCTTTTCAAGAATAAAAAAAATAAAAAAAAGGAGATTACAATGAGAAAATTCGAAGTAGTAAAAAATGAATTTCGAAAACATCCAAACGCCAAAATTCAATTACCAAAAAGAGGTACCAAATATGCAGCTGCTTATGATTTTTATTTACCTGTAGACGTAACGTTACATTCAGGTGAAAAGAAAATCATCGCAAGCGATGTAAAAGCATCCATGGAATCAAATGAAGTATTAATGATTTATATTCGCTCCTCTGTCGGAATTAAAAAAAATATAGTTCTCTCAAATGGAACAGGTATCATCGATGCTGATTATTATAACAACGAAGACAATGACGGAAACATCGGTTTAGCTTTATATAACGCTTCTGATAAACCAGTAGAGTTGAAAGCAGGAGAAAGAATTTGTCAAGGAATTTTCCTGCGATATGCAATTACAGATGATGATTCCGCTGACACAGAAAGAACCGGAGGAATCGGTTCAACTGGAACCAAATAAATTTTTTTAACAAGCTATAGAGTCAAAGATTTTTCTTTGACTCTTTTTTTTACCAAAGGAAAAATAAAATGGATTACAACAACATTGAAAAAATAGCGTTTAAACAGAACAAAAATGGATACATTATGTTTTGTAAAACAAAAAATATGGTCTTTGAATTTGTAAAAAACAACCATAAAAATAATAAAATAGGAGCATACGATATTTCTATAGTTACAAATATATCAAAAACATTAAATGAAGCAGCGCCAATTACTATGTTGGAATTTCAAACTCTTTTTGAAAAAGATTTTCTTTTAATAAAATCTATAACATTTGGTTGCGCTGTTAAAATAATGGCTCAGACTCGTTTTAAAGAGTTAAGAAACTTTCTATTAAAAGAAACAAGGTAAAAAACAAAAAATGAAATATAGTGATATTAAGCAAATTATAATGTTAGAAAAAGAAGGGTACGATGGATACATCATACAAGTCGAAACAAATGATAATACTATCTTTTTATTTGATAAAAGTGTTCTTAAGTCATGTATAAATATATATAATAGTACAGATGTTCTTCCGTTTTATTTAGATTTTTTCGAAGAAACAAGGAAAATTACATTTTTAGAATTTCAATGCATTTTCGATAAATATTTTATAGAAGTTGAACATTTATCGAGAGACACAGCAAACGTTATAAAAAAAGAAAAACAATTACAAGCATTAAGAAATTTACTAATAGAAGAAGAAGGAAGTTAATTTGTATGATTTTATGAAAAAAAAATCCATCGCCGGCGACGGAATTAAAGGAAGTGAAAAATGACCTCGTATGAAGATATTAAAAAAATTGCTTTTATTTTAGAAGATGAAGAGTATAGAGGACTTTTACAACTAAAGAGTGGAATAATTTTTTGTTTTTTTAAATCAAAAATAAAAACAGCAATAGGAGTTTACGATGTTGCAATAAGCCCTGCTTATGAATATTGTATAAATGATGCTCCCGAAATGTCTATATTAGAATTTTTTAGTTTTTTTCAAGAAAATTTTATTTCAATTAATTCTCCGTCTTTTGGTCTCGTATACGGAAAAGAAGCTCAAAATCATTTCGATCAATTAAAAAGTTTTTTATTAAAAGAAATCGGAGAACAAAATGAATTATATGATCATAAGTAAAGATTTATATCTTTGCAAAAATAAGTTGAACGAAAATCTTTCGTTAATAATTACAGTTGATGAATTATCTTTTGAATTTTCATTAAAAAATAAAACAATTTTTTTTTACAAAGCGAGTAGCTTTGAATATGAAAAAAAATCTTTAGAAGAATGCTATAACATTTTCTTTTATAAAATCAATATGTTTGAATTTATTTCTTTGTTTCAACAACATTATAGAAAAATAAAAGAAGAGTACTATCCAGAATTTAGCACGTTTTACAACGAAATTCCAAAAGATACAATATTAAAAACATTATATAAATTACACGATTTTCTACTAAAGGATTACTAAAATGAAATTTTTCAATTTTTTAAATGAAACTCCCTCAAGAATATATGTTTTTTACGAGCAATTAGATCCAACAATCGTGTTTGTATTTTGTGTAGAAGAAAAAGGTGTAGAAATAAATATATGGGAAGTTAATAGCTCTTTCATTAATCGACTATCTGCCAATGAAATCACTTTTTTAGAGTTTCTTCTTTGGTACGAAAATCAATCTTGTTATTTAGAATACATTCAATCAACTTTAGATAAAAAAAAGGTAAAAAAATCATTAAAAGATTTTTTACAAATATGTGAAAATACATTGAAAGGAGAATAAATTGGAAAAAGGAAGAGATGTATTTCTAATGGAATCAATTACAATTGAAACTTCTAAAAGAATTATTCAAGAATTAATTTCATTAGATAAAGAAGAAGGAGAGATTACTTTATATTTAGGAAGTCCAGGAGGGAATACCAATGAAGGTTTCGCTATTTATGATGTTATAAAACATCTAAAAAATAAAGTGACTTGTATTGTCACTTCAAGAGCAAATAGTATGGCTTCTATTATTTTACAAGCAGCTTCTACCAGAAAGATTCATAAACATGCTCATATTTATATTCATGAAACTATGGTAGCTTATACAAATAATGAAAGATTCAAAAAAGAAGATTTAGAAGAACAGAGAGATAATATTTTAAGATGGAATGAATGGATGGTAAATATTTATTCAGAACGAACAAACATTTCAAAGGAAGAATTAAAAGATTGGTTAAAAAAAGAAACTTGCTTATATGCAGAAGAAGCTTTGAAATATGGATTTGTAGATGAGATTATCTAATAATATTTCTTTTATATGTTATCCTTTCATATAAGAACTTGTTATTAGTCATACTTCTATCTGTTTATCTTTGTTTCACTCTCTTACATTCTATTCTTTATTTTTGAGTAGACGAGTGCCTTTTGATAAAGAAAGATAAAAAACTTACTTTATAAAAGCTAACAAAACATACGAAGTAAACATGTTAAAGTTAATGTCTTGCGAAGATGCGAGTGAGGCGAGCAGATGAGAATTAACGCTTGTTAAAGTAAGCTAGCGCAGCGAAGCTAGCTAACCACGAGAGGAGACAGTAATCCCCTACTTTCACATACAATGTTTTTTTAATAGTTGTTTAAAAATCATCATACGTGAACGTAGGGGAGTATTTTTTCGCATAACGACACCAGTCGTATCGAGCACTTCTTTTCTTTCATAGAGGTTTTGAAATACTTTGAAGCGCGGTCCATATTGTTATATGAACAAATATCTTCTTATAATCACAAGAAGCCACATTGGTACCTATTCTTAGATTATTGTTGCACGATACCCACAACTCAAGCTTGTGTTGAAACAAGCTACACAATGCAGTCCCGTCTCTTATCGACCCGACCTGACCTTTTCTATTGGGTAGCCACCACCCGCAACAATTCTTTCATGTCTGTTATTAGCAACATTTTTTAGTTACCTCTTCACTAATAACTCCATGCACGCATAAGTGCCCATGCGCTCTAGCAACCTTTTCTTCGCTTCTCTTTCTTTCTGTAGGTTCTAGAAATTCGGTATGTTATATTTAGTTTATTTTCTAATCGTAAATCTTATAACACAAGATAAAAATAAAATCAATTTTGTAAAAAAAATATAAAAAGGAGTGATTAATAAAATGTGGAAATGCAAAGAATGCGGAGGAGAAATAGTAGCTTTGTTCGGAACACAAAAACAAATTGTTTCCGAATCTTGTGAATTAGGAAAAAATTTAGATGAACATATTATGTTACAGCTTGAATGCAAAGAATGTTACTGTCATGTAGATAATTTTAACCAGATAAAAAGAATAGCTGAATGGATACCTGACGAGGAAAAAAATAAACATGGAAATATATAAAAGAATTTATAAAAGTCGAAAAAATATCATCGCAATTGTATTCCGTTTTAGAGGTCCATTGCTTTTGTTAGTCAAATATGATATTCGAACAAACAAATTTACTTTTCAGCATTTTTATAATTATGACGTTTTACTACCTTTATCCAAAATACATTATCAAAAGATAAGTTGGTTAGAATTATTTACTCTTTTGTATTTTTCAAATATAAATTTTATTTTAGAAGGTTGCCGGCAACATTGTATTTCTGAAATTAGAAAATATCGGCAATCAAAAATCATTAAAACAAGAAAAAAATGTTTTCATATCTATCAGTTAAAAAAAGCAAGGGATATAATTTCTAAATATATGTAAAAGGAGAGAAATGATAAAAGAAGATAAACTTTCCATTATAACAGAAAGTAATTTTTTTAACGAAGAAGAAATTAAAAAAATAAAAGAAGAAGTTCTATATATTTCGTATTCTAAAGAACGAATGAAAGCATTCTTTAAAGAAGCACAAGAAAGAATGAAACAACAATTTCTATTTAAGTTTGATACCGAAAAAACTTTTCTATTTTTTAAAAAACAATTATTCGAAATGTACTTGAAAGAAACGAAAAACTTTAAAAGTGATACGAATTTTGTTTTTCATTATGAAATAAATGCAATAAACGAAATCGCATACGGCAACTTTAAATTTGTCTCACCAAACATTTTATGTAGAACAAAAAGAGAGTTAGATTCTAACTTATTTGATACTTTAAAAAAAGAAACAAAATTACTTCAAGAAAAAGTACAAATGAAACTTAGTAACGATACTTTTTTAAAAGAGCTATTTTCTGAAATAATTATAAAATTAGAAGCAAAACATAATTATGATAATGAATTTTCCATAACGTTTATCATAATAACAAAGGAGAATATTGATGAAACCGAGAATTAAAAAAAGACCAACACCGTATGAAATGTATTTAAAAAGATTTGAATTAGTTACTAATGGTAAATCTTTATGGAATACAGATGAAACAATTTTAAAATTATTGATTTCATTATTAAGAAATTATTTGAACGTCGCCGGCGGCCAATTTGAAATGTCAAAAGAAGAAAAAGAGACAATTAAAACTATTATTTCTTCATTTCAAGAATATATGAACAATAATTTCAAAGATGAAGAGTTAAAAACAAAAATAGAAGAAGCTTTTATTAAACTTGGTAAAATTCTTCCAACATTATGGACATAACGGAGTAGTGATATTATGTATGAAAAAGGAATTTATATAGACTATAATTTTGTTATTTACAACCGGTCTAATAAAAGACAAAAGTTTTCTTATAAAGGCGCTGTTTTTTATATTCCTTGTAGCAATGAAACGTTATTAGATGAAGAAGTAGAGCTTTTTGTGAAAAAGCACGAAATAGATAAAAAAGTATTATTTTGTATAAACGAAAATTACTTTACTGTTACATATGGCTCAAAGCATAAAGCAATAAAAAATGATTATCTTTTTAAAGAAGTACCGGAAATTATTGCAATAGAAGATTTTATTAATAAAAAATTAACTTTTCCGGAAAAATATAAAATTAATCAATAAAAAAAGGCTAAAAAAATAGCCTTTTTTTTGTTTTACGCAATTCTTTCCCAAACATTGAAAACGGTATAACCAGGTCTATTATCAAATGCTTTGGAAGAACCTAAAAAATTGGTTTCAAAAGTATGAATATGTTCTCCGGATTCTTGAATTTCTATTTTTTCAGCAGTGGTATGACCGGTCCAACTATCAGAAGCTCTAAAACTATAAGTTGAACCCCAATCATCACCTTCGCCGGTCCTCATCCATGTTCCCCATTTAGCATCTTGTTTAAACGCACCACTTGGTGAAGGAGATTGTCCTTCTCCGCCACCTCGACGAACAGCATCGAATCTTCCTTCGATCTCCATGTTACCTCGACTATGTTTATGTTCTTTTGTTTCGTGAACATGTGCACCAGAACTTTTAGTAGTACCGGAAACAGAAATAGAAGGAAGATTTTCTTTTGTTAAAACAACCTGATCTTGTCCACCGGTATTACCGGCTCGTTCTCTGTTAGAAGAAGCTCGAATAAAAGTTCCTTCTATTTTCTTCCATTGAGTTTCAGGCCAAATAGAAGTTGGATTTCTTTCACTAGACGTAATATACAAATCTCCAACTTCATGAGGGCATTTCTTTTTCAATTTCTCAATTTCTTGTTGAAATTGTACTTTAAAAGGTTCAAACATTCGTTGAAATTTTTCTTCATCTAAAGAAGAGGCAATTCCTTGTTGCACTTCTTTTCTAAGTTCAAAAAGAGCTTTGCTAGAAGGAATTGTTTCTGTAGTTTCTAATTTATGATCATGAACTACAATGTTCTTTTTTAAATAATCTCCAGGATTTAAATTTTCAGTATCCCAAATGGTAGGTTCTTTATCTCCTATTTTATATTTTAAATGAACTTTGTCATTCATAGGGATTTTTAAAATAGAAATTCTCTGTTTATCTATATTGTAATCATTACCGGTATATTGATTATGCAAAGCAATATTTGCATAATTATCTTTAAAGAAAAAATCAATGTTGTGTTTTTCATCGTGTTCTTGCTTAGTTTCTTTAAAACTAATTTTATCAGAAATAGAAGTTTGAATCTTTTCTTCTAAAGCTTTGATTAATTTTTTAGCTTCGTTAACAGATTCTTCTTTTAATGTTTTTAACTTTTCTAATTCTTTTAGTTTTTCGTAAAACTCAGTAGTACTTAATTTATCTGATAAAGCACTTACCTTTTCTTGTAAATCTTTCTTTATGGTATCAATTTCATCTTGTTTTTTTCTAAGTTCTTCTAGTAAAGTATCCACTTCTGTAGATATTTTCTTACGAAGTTCTTCTTGAAAGGCACTTAGTTTATCAGCAACATCTGTTTGCAATTTATTCAAATTTTCATCTTGATGTAAAAATTTTTCTAAATTGTTTTTCAATTCTTGTTTTTGCTCAAAAGTTAAATCAATAATTGGAGAATAATATTGATTGAAATTCCAAGAGCGAGGATATGTTTTTAACCAAAGATGTTCTTCTTCTGTTATTAAAAAATCAAATAATGAAAGCTCCGCAAATTCAAAAGACCCGTTTTGATATTTAGAATAATATTGGTCATTTCCTACTGCAAATGAAAATTCAATGTTATAAGTATCGTTTGTAATAGTAAATGGACCAAAAGTTTGGTTATCGACCACAACCCAAGCTTTTTTCTTAAATATTTTTAATCCCAATTGATATGTATGTAAAGAGGAAAAAGAAAAATTTCCAACTTTATTTTTTTTCATATTATCGTAAAAATATAAATAAAAATCTTTATCATAACAAAGGCCGACATTTATATTAGAAGTTCTACTTTTAAAAGAAAAAATATTTGCGTATTCATTTGTAGGAATATTTTCTTTATTGGGATAAATTCTAGAAATATTTTTAATTAAAGCAGTTATAGTAATAGGTTTTGTTTTTAAATTCACTAAACAGGCAGAAGATGTTACTTCGGACTCTTTATCTAATCCTAAATAATGAACCGATTCGTTCGAAATCTTTTTCGTCTTTTTAACGTTTAGTTTTAATTCTTGATCTTGATAACCTTCGGAAGATAATATTCCGTTACCACTTTCAGTAATTTTGTAATTATCAAAAAAATAAGTAGGAAAAAAATCAACTTGTCTAGTCCACACTTTGTGACCTTCTGATTCTCGTAATTCATAAATTTGAGAATTGAAAGTCATTCTTGTAAAAGCTTCTTGATCAGTTTGAAGCGGTATGAAAGAGTAACTGGAATATCCGACCCAAGAATTTCCATTTTTAAAATATAAACCGGTTGGAACATCTTGATTATTATTTACGAAAAGATGTTTATATTCCGGAAAATAAGTGGTTGAAATTTTGAAAGAGTTAGTACTTCTTAATCTTTCAATTTCATTTATATAATCATGTATTTGATTACCCTTTTCACGAATGCACTTTGGAAGTTCCTTAATAGGGATCGTGTTTTCAGGGTAATTTTTATCGTATGCCGTTTAAATCACCTCAATTTTGAAGAATTTACTTATTTATATTAAAATAGTTTACTGAATTATAAGGAGTGAAAAATATTATGTCAAACAACGTTTATAAACAATTAATGTTCCAAACCTTACGCGCAGGAAAACAAGGAAACGGAACATTACTTCAAGTTTCTTTAACACGAAACGGGTCACTAATGTTTCACATGGCTCAACAAAACGGAATTAATCAAAATGGGTTACCGACTTTTGATCATCAAAATGCAAGTAAATTTTCCTTTTCGAACATTGAATCTGCATCTATTGTAAATTTCATTGAAAATGCAATGCAAGGAGAATTGAAAAAAATATCTTTTATGCACAGAAACGCAAGAACGCCAAAAGATATTGTTTTTGAATCGTCAATATACAACAATATGATTCAATTCAAAATTTCTGTTTTTCATAAATTACAACAAGATCAAAGAGTTTTTAATCTATATTTATCCATAGATGAAATGGAAGTAATTAAAGAAAATTTAAAGTCTTCTTATAATGTTTATCAAAAAGCAAATGCAATTTTAGCTTTAATGAATATTTTACCTATGAGAGAGGGGGCAAATGGAAATTATCAAAACTACTCTGATTAAATTGGTAGATATACCGAAAGAAAAAATAAAACAAGAAATAGAAAATTACCTAAAACAAATATGTATCAAAAGTCCAGCTACTCTTTCTTTGTTAAGTATGTATAATAATGAACATTTATATTTCATCGTTTCTCAAAATATTGCCTCGGTATTATTAAATGCTTATGATGAAGGAGTACAAAAAAATATAAACGCAAAAACACCGCCTCTTCTTTCTTTTATTTCTTCTCACAGCACTTCTACCGGAAATAATTTGTACGAAACTAAATTTACTGTAAAAAAAGAAGAAATATTTTTAGAAGTAAAAGCAAAAGATATCGGTGCAGAATTTTTCTTTTATCAAATCGAAAATGCAATAGAAAGTATGAAACAAACTTTCAAAGAAAATTTTCAAATAGAATTTGAGAAAGTCTTATTGGAAACTCTTAAAATCAAATTCGATGAATGTTTGAAATATATAAACGATATTTTTTTAATTGAAAATAGCAAAACAGATTCGTCGCCGGCGACGAATGTTAATGAAGAATTCTTGAAAAAAGAATTATGTATCGTACTCGGCAACAATGGCTTTAATTCTGAATGTGCATATTTATATGCAAAAACTTTCAAAGAGGTGATGGAATGAAAAAAATTATGAAAAAAATATCTTTTTTAATATCAAAGATAACTGAAAGTATTCTTGCGTTTTTACTTGATATTCTAATGGTAATTATTTTTTATTTTATTGAAAAGAAAGGGTTGTAACTTTGAAAATTATAAGAGATACGCATTTATATCTAGTTCCTGAAAATGCTTATGAACAATCCAAAATTGAAAACCTTTTAATGAAAGAATGCATCTATCCAAATCCAAAGTATTTACAAAATAAAAAAAGAAAATATACTTATTTTAGTAAAGAGCCAAAATTTATCATTACATATGATACCCAAAGGTTCATTCATACAGAAGAAAATAGTAATAAAATAACTTTAAAAAAATTCAAAGTAAACAAAGGAAATTATTTTATTTATACAAAAATACAGGAAATGTTTCCTGTTAAAATAATAGATAAAAGAGTTTCTCATGAAATACAAATAGAATCTACTGCTTCTCCAAGAGATGATGAACAAAAAAGAGCAATCGAAACGATAAGTTGCTTTAGATTTAATTACGGGGTATTAGAATCCGGAACAGGAACCGGAAAAACTTTCATGGCAACTCAATTAATGTGCAATTTTAAAGAAAAAACTTTAGTACTAGTAGATATGAATTTGTTAATAGAGCAATTTATAGATTCTATTCTTAAATTCACGAATATGCAAGAAGAAGAAATAGGCATTATTCGTGGAGAAGAAATAAATTATCAAAATAAAAAAATTATTATAGCAACAATGCAAACTCTTTCTAGAAAAATTGATATCATGAAAGAATTAGCAGAAGAAATAGGTTTTATTGTACAAGATGAATGTCAAATAGCTTCTTGTGAAACAATTCAAGAAATTTTAAAACATTTCAAACCAAGATATATGCTAGGATTATCCGGTACACCATACCGAGATGACCACATGGATTTCTTAATTCGAGAAGCAATAGGACCTATTATTTATACTTCCAATAAAAAATTCATGATTGAACAAGGGAGTATTATAGTACCTATTCTAAGACCAATTTTCTTAAAATGTGATAGATTGTATCAACAACACATTGAAGGTGAAACAGAATTAGAATTTAGAGGTGTAGTCGAAAAATATTATAACGATCCTAACACCATAAAAAAAATTAGCCAATTTATATTGAAATTCTACGATACAGATTCACAGCTTATTATCTGTAAAGAAAAAAAATTAGTCGATACTTATTTTTATACATTATTAGAAATGAAATATCCGGAACTAAAATCTCAAGCTGGATATTACAAAAATAAAAAAATAAAAGAATTAGAAAGAGAAATATTGAAACGACAAGGTAGGGATTCGAAAAGATCGCAAGATGAAATTAAAAGATTTCAAAACAAGATTAATATTTTAGAAAATACGCCTTGGTACAACATAGAAGAAATGAAAAAAAATCCAAAATTTCATTCTATTTATCGATTTACCGGAAATTTAAAAAAACCGGAAAGAGATGCGTTAGCAGAAAAAATAGAAAACGGTGAAATTAAAATTTTACTAGTCACTACTACAGCTGATAAAGCTGTTTCATTTGATAGATTAAGTATTTGTCATTTATTATTTTCGACCAGAGAGCGTAATAATACGATCCAAAGGGTTGGAAGATGTTGTAGAAACCATAAAATGAAAAATAAAGCCATTATATTTGATTATATATATGACCATTACATGGCTTTTTATCAATTTTTCAATAAAAAAGAAAATTGTAGATTAAACGCTTTTAAACAATCTACCAAGATACATCCAAGTATTGTAGAATTTTGCAATTTAATGTCAGATCGATACAAATATCAAAGGTATGATAAAAAAGCTTGGAAAAAATTAGAAAAACTATATGTAATAGAGGTGGTATGATATTTTGTTAGATATCAATTATTTTTACGAAGTAAATGATTATTTTTTAAAACCATTTCAAGAAGAAATGAACGAAAATCCGCTTCTTCTTTATTATAAATTTATAGAAACATTTAAAGAATCGTTAACTCCGGAAGATTTTGAAAGTTTTTCTGTTCATTTAGGTCCTATAGAAAAAAACAAAATAGAAGAGTTATATATGAAAGATGAAGAACAATTCGCAATTCATTTATTAACTCTATATTACTCTTATTTAGATATTTTAGGATTTGATACAGAAGAAATTACTGAAGAAGATATATACGATCCATTAAAAGAAAAAATACTTTCTTGTTTTAAGAAAAGGCTGGTAAATTAACATGAAAGCAGATTGGATAGAATTAGAATTAAATTCTAAATATTCCATTCAAGGCTTCTTTTTTAATTCTTCTGTAAAAAAAGGTTTTAAAAAAGATTTTTTAGAAAAATATACGATTTATAAAGTATTAAAAAAAGAAGAAGATTCTTTCTATCTTATTAAAAATGAATACGATATCAAAGAAAGTGTTTTAATTGGATATTTCTACATTTACAAAGAAGACGATATTTTATCTGAAACTATTTTTTTTATCACGGGAATCGGTGAAGCAAAAGATGTTATATTTCGATATCAAGAATAATCAATTAAAAAGCATTCTTTTTATAGATAAAACAAAACGTTTGCGTTTTCGTAGAGCAATAATTTTATATAATTCACCTAAACAAAATCATATTTTTTTTTCAGAAACAGCAAAAGGTAGCGAACAGTTAAAAGAGAATACAGCGGAAGCTTTGATGATTTTAGAAAACCCAAAAGAAATTATTCAACAAATATTATTTTTTTTAAATAAAAGAGTAGAAGAATGTTCTACGCTTTGTAGTGGAATATGCAAATCCGATGAAATAAATTTAGAAAGTAAAATGTGGGCAATGTCTTCTATTATTTCAGAATTAAGAAAAGTCATCAAGTACACTTAAAAGGAGGAAAAAATGAATTTCAAACTTTTCGTAAGCCCAATTGGAACTTTAATAACTTCAATAAATGATACAATTTCGTTCTATATAGATAATGAAAATCGGTTAAAATTATTTTGCTTACAAAAAATAAAATGGGAAAAAAAAGCTATTACTTATGAAGATTTAATGAGGTTGAACATTTCAAAAGAACAATGTATTGCGTTAGTAAAAGAATTACAATTAAGTCATTTTGAAAATTTATGGATCGAAGAAATAAATTTTATGTTCGAAGGATATTGTGATTGAAATGTTTTTTCAATACATACCAATAAAAGAAAAAATTTTTAGAATTTTCTATAAAGAAATAGAAGCAGGAGAATTACGAATAAATCCAAAAAGAATTACTATTGAAATATATATGAAGCAAAACGTTATATTTTATAATACCATTAATAGCCCAACAACAAAATACAATTATTTAAGTAATTTTGAAGTTGCACTGATGACTGGACAAGATTTAGATATATTAGAAAAGAAAATAATAAAAAAAATAGAAAAAGTACATGAAAAATGTTATGAAAAAATATTTAAAGAAAATAAAATGCTTTATAGCGTTCATTTTTATCTAATGAAGGAGATACTTAACCAGTACAAAAAATATGATAACGATAGAAAAATTAAAAACGAATTATAAAATAAACATTTCTGGAGAAGAATTCGTTGTTGAAAAAGCAATGGATGCTCAATATTATCAATTAAAAAGTACAACAACAGGCTATGTTTTTAAAGAGCTATCTTTTATGTGTTTATACGAGATTGTAAAAAATAATATCACTTTTGAATATAACGATAAAAGAATTACTTTTGATAAAATTAAAAAGAATATTATTTTTTTGACGCAAATTGAAGTAAAAAAAGAATTGTAATATAATCAACTCGATTTATAACAATATTATTTAGTTTATATTTTTAAGGAGGAAAAAATGAAAAAAACAGTAACAGAATGGTTAGGAGAATTAAAATTAACTGAAAAGAAAATTCAAAAAGAATATAAAGAATTACAGAAAAAAGATTTATTTAAAGTTTTCTTTGTAAAAGACAAAGAAAATTACGAAGAAACATGGAAAAAAGAAATTGAAGAAAACAAAGCTTTGTTTCAATCTTTAATGCAACTTTTAAAAAATAGAGATAAAATTAGAGCTGCTATCTTAGCTTTTAACGCGAGCAATACTATAATGATCGGTGATCAAGAATATATTATTGCTTTAGCATTAGAAAAAATTAAGAAAACAAAATTGGTTGATGTACAAAAAATGTTACAGAATCAATTACACAATATGCTTGTAGCAGAAAAAGAATTGTTAGAAGAAGAAGAAGAAAAAAGAGATGAAATCAGAAACTCTTTAGGATACAAACAAAATTCTTCGGCTAAAAAAGACAACGAAGCTGTAGAAGAAATCATGAAAAAATATGTCGTTGAAAAAAATGACTATTTAGAATTGGAAAAAGAAGTTTCAAGAATGGAAGAAGCAGAAATTGAATTTGCAGAAACTGTAAATATCAGATTAAACTTAAAGAATGCATCTTCTAGTATTGAAATTGATTTATAAAAATTAAAACAATATAATTATTTGGAATTATCTCGATAAAACATAATATATTGTATTTGGTATCTTTAAAACTATCATTTCTGACCAAATTAAAAAATAATTAGAAAAAATAGTTAAATTCTTATGCAAGAAGAGAAAAAGTTTAATAGGATGATAAACTTACATTGACAATGTAAAGTTTCAATGAGTTTCTTAGTTTTCTTGTTTTTTAAAACCTTAATTGAACGAAAAACTAGGGATGAAGCTTTTATCTTTTAAATTGTAACTTTTAATATCTAGTATTAAGAATTTAATTTTAAGTCATATAGTGTTTAATTGGTAATGTATGTAAAAATCCAGAAATAACGTTTTTGAAAATACAATTAACATTGTTTTTCCGTCTGGCTGAGATAATTCCGTTCTTATATAAAAAATAGAGAGAAAAACAATTCTCTCTATTTTTATTTTTTTTAAAAGGAAGTGAAGAATTGAACAAAATACAAACCATTATAGATGAAATTTATGAAGAAAATTTAAAATTTATTCAAAAAAATAATTACGTATGTGGTACGTTGTCTATTTATTATCATAAAAAACAAAAAGAGGCTGCTAACATGTATGTTTCCAGTTTAAAGAAGAATTTTAAAAAATATTTACCTAATGTAACACTAAAACCTTGTTGTGTAAAAAATGAAAATTTACCATTTTTAGAATACACAATAAAAGAGGACGGTTCAAACGGGATAATCATCATGAATCCGTTAACTGAAAATAACAATGATGATAAATATTATTCCGCTATTCCGGAAACATCAGATTTAGATAAATTATCTTCTAAATATTTATTAACAAAAAAAGAAGAAGAATTGCCAATAACAGCATACGGAATTTTCAAAATCTTAGAAAGGTTACGCAATCAAAAAGCAACTTTAAATGTATGCTTAATTGGAAACGGTTTAACAGTAAATTCTCATTTGCAAGCTTTTTTGTTGAAGCATAAAAATTATAACGTTGCTGTAGTAACAAGAAGTCTGGAAGAAACAAATAGTTGGTATTCAAATTTCATTTCCAATGCAGATGTAATTGTATCTGCAACAGGAATTCCAGAATTCTTAGATAGTTATAAATTTTACGGAAAATTGATTATTAGCCCTACGATTGTTAAAAATAAAAAGAACGAATTTTGCTCCGATGTTTCCGCTTTTCTAAAAGATAAAGTAGATACCAACAATGTTTTAGGAGGTATTGGAAAATTAACAACTTCGGAATTATTAATTCGTTATATTAAACAATTTATAGGAGAGTAATATGACCGATAAAAAAATTCAAAATTTAATAGAACAATACAAAGAAAAATTATCATTTAAAGAAGAAGTGTTGGAAAAAAATAATATTATTTTAGATATGGCTTTTTTTAATGATGCACTATCTGAAGATGAATACGAAGATTTATGCAACACAGTAGAAACAGAATATGAAGAAATAGAAGAATTAAAAGAAAAAATAGAAAGATTAGAAGAATTGTTAGAAACAGAAAATTATAGTAGTTTCTACAAAGAATTCCAATTTGAGATCTGAAAGGAAATATATGATTCAAACTATTTATAAATATCAAGAAAACGAAAAAAGCGGATTTTTCTACTTTTTTAAAATCGAATATAATCAGTGGATTCTTTTTAACGAATCTATAAAGACGATCTATTATAAACAAAAAGTAGATTCATATATATTGAAAAATTCTCAACAAATCAGCACTTTTGATTTTATAATTCATATTCAAAATGTTTCTTTTTTAGAAAAAATAGGATTCTTTCAAATGTATTTTGAAGCAATAAAACAATTTTTAAGTAAAAAAAGAAATTATGTTGTAATATTTTCTCTAATTCCGTTATTAGAAGAAGCATTAGAAATTCCAGAAAAAAGTAGGTGGTCAATTGAGAAACTTGAAAAAGAAAAAAAAAGAACCAAATAAATTTAAAAATTCTTTAGAAACTGCCAAGTTAATAAAAAAAATATTAACTCCGGTTCATTTTAAAATTTTTGAAATGTTAAGTAATTTACAAGATTCAAGAATTAAAATGAAAGTTAATACTATTTATCAAATTGCATATCACATGGTTGTAAATCAAAAAATAAATATACTTAATGAAAACAAATTAAAAACAAATATTGTAAATTTAATTAACTATGCAATGGAAGAAGTGTTATCAGTTCCTACTATTTTGATTCAATATTTAGCTGCATTTACAGCCAATGATTTAATCGTTCAATATGCAAATTTAAAAGATCATTTAATAAAAAAAAGTGATCCGAAATTATTGCAAGATTTTGAAAATTTAAGAAGATCTTATAGCAAAGAATTAAATTTTTCTTACGATGTTGTTCTTTCGTCGCCGGCGACGGAAGATTTCTTTCAAGTTAATATTTTTCTAACAAGCATAATTACCAGATTACTAAAATATATTCCTTCTATTTTTAATGGTAAAAAATTAAAAGAATTATTTGATAAAAAAATAGAAGAAAAAAGAAAGGAAGTATTAGAAGAGTTAAAAGATATTAATTATTCTCATTTTCCTGAAGATTTTGTTTTTTACGTAGAAATATTAGCTAGATTTAAAATTTTACATAAAATTAATCTTTATGATTTTAAATATGCAAAAGAATTTGAATTAGATGAAAAAAAAATCGATATTAAAGCTATCAAAGGTAATACAACTAGAAGTATTAATTATTTGAAAAAACATTATGAAAAATTACTATTTTTGGGAGAAGAATAAAATGGGATTTATTTGTGCTGAGATTGATTACATGGGAAAATTTCTAAATTTTTACATTAAAGAAAACATGCCTGTAATATCCGTTGAAATGACATTTATAGATAAAGTTGATTTTTATTATATAAACAATATCGACGTATTAGAGAGTTCTCCTTTTAAAATATCTTTGCTTGAATTTCTTTGCTTATTTACGGAAGAAGAAAAAACATTGATTTTAAAAACATTAAAAAAAAGAAAAAAATTCCATACAGATTTTTATCGTTTTATTCATCGATACATCGGAAATAAATTAAACGAAGAAGAAGCAAAGAAAATAGGAGAAAAAATAAGAAAAAAAATAATTTCATTTTTCGAATAAAAAATTTCATAAGTGAAATGATAACTTTATACAAAGGAGTTTGATTCATCAAAAATGAAAGTAACCTTTGAGTTATTTTTAAAAGAATTCATAATAATACATTTTAGAAAAGAGACAATGGATAAAGGTCTATCTTTATGGATAGAAGGTTTTAAAAAAGAATACGTAGATATCAGTTTAACAGTATTTGGTAAATCGCTTATTTCACCAAATATGGAAGCGTTGGAAGTTATAAATTTATTACCAGAACATCATAAAAAAATTTTTTTAAAAAGAATAAACGATTTAAATTTTTTCAAATACATGAAAGATTTTTTACGTAACCATTTGCGAATTTATGAAACAGAAAATGATGATTTCGCAATAGAAGTTGTTAAAATTTTAAATGAATTATTTTCATAATAGGAGAGAATATGAAAAAGAGTTTTTTGCTGACATTTTTGTTTTTTTCTGTAATATCAACATGTTTTGCAAAACAGCACTTCGATATCATCTTTGAAGAATTGATGAAACATGAAGGAAAAACAATTGTAAAAGCCGAAGACGGTATAAGCAAATATGGCTTAACAAAATATTATCATAAACAACCTGCAATATTAACGGAAAAACAAGCTAAAGAGATTATTTATGAAAAAGTATATAAAAAACATAATATAGAGCAACTAAAGACTTTAAGATTGCAACATATTTGTTTAGATTTTATTTACCATACAAATCCTTATAAAGCGATAAAAATAATTAGAAGCATCGTTAAAAGTAACAATAAAGAACCTTATTTAGACATCGAAACGATAAAGCTATTAAATAAAATTCCCAACGTTGAAGATAAAATTTTAAATCAAAGACAACGTTATATCAAAAGTTTGAAATTATATAACAAATATAAAAAAGGTTGGGAAAGGAGAATTTCGTATTTTAGAGAAGAAAATTATTTAATTGAAAACAAAAGAAAGTATCTCTTTCAGCCTATGTTTGAAACTAAACATAAAGTAGCCTTACACGAAATCATATTGCAACAATATTTATCGTTTATATCGAATGATTATAATTATGTAAAATTGTTTATTCAGGTTGGAAAAACAAGAAGAGATTATTTTTTCTATGTTCGAAAAAGTAATTTTCCGTAAAGGAGAATATCAAAATGAAAATTAAAGTCATCCAAACAGGATCCGATGGAAATTGTATAAAACTCACAAAAAACGAAAATTCCATTCTAATTGATTGCGGTTATGCAACAAATAAGAAAATGCAAGAACATCTTTCACAAGAATATTTCCAAGCTATTCTCATTACTCACGAACACACGGACCATTTTAGTCCATGGACCGGTAGAATAGCAATTGAAAGGAATATCCCTATTTATTTACACAAAAGACATTATGAAACAGAAGAAATCAGAAAAACAAAATACCTTTCTTATGAAAATAAAAAAGAGAGACGAACATATAAGGCACAAGTAATTAATATCGAAGAAGAAATTCCGGTCAATATTTTAAATTTTAAAATACTTCCTTTTGTGGCTTATCACGATGCTAGAAAAACGTTAGGATATAAATTTCCGGAAGAAAAATTTGCATTACTAACGGATTGCGGCTTCATTTCAAAACATATTCGTAAAACGCTAAACGATGTAGAAACATTGGCTTTAGAATTTAATTACAACCCTGAAATGTTAGTAAATTCTAAGAGAAATATATACAACAAATTAAGAACTCTTGGAAAATTCGGTCATTTAAACATCGAGGAAGCAATTAAATTTGTAAAAAAACTTCCAAATTTAAAAACATTGATTACGTTACATAGCAGTGAAGAACATTGTGATTTAAAAGAATTAAAAAAAAGATTAAAAAACGAATTTCAAAATCTAACCATATATGTTTCCGAAAGAGAAAACAATCAAGAAATTACATTAAAGGAGTAAAACATCATGATAATAGAATTTTTTATTTTTTTATATCACGTGGCAAAAGAAATGATCAGAAACCCTTCGCTTAATCATGAAGAAAGGTTAAAAACAGTTGTAAAAGAGTTAGCCTTGAAAGAAAATAAAAAAACATTAGATTTGGAAAGAAAAAGTCATAATTCTGAAGAAGATTTAGCTTTAATTGGTTTAATTGCTCAAGAACTACAGATTCATATAGAAAAAAAATATTTACCGTTATTTGCAATTATTGTAAACACTATAAATAAAAATCAAGATATTCTCTTGTATCGGTATACAATAACAGAAAACACAAAACTATCTTTATTTACAATCACAAAAGAAACTGAAGATTATATAAAATCTCCGGAATTTTCACAAAAAATAAACAGAGTTTTAGCATATCAAGCAATGTTTCTGCTAGATAAAAAAATTCAACCAATTATAAAAAATTACAATTTTTATACTACAAATTTTAAAAAAATTTGCTATTTAAGTATCGGTATTGAATTTTTTCCATTTAAAGATGCAAAGCTTCGCAGATTCCAATAAAGGAAGGTGATAGGTTGTTAGCGGTTATCAATGATGTACAACTTATTGTTAATCAAGAAAAGTTGACAGTGGAATTAAGAGTAAGAAACAAAGATACTTTGAAAAAACTGGAAGATAATATAGATATTATTAAAAATAAATATAAAAAATATAAATTCTATATTAGTTTGCTCAAAGAAAAAGTAGAATTTGAAAATCTTGAAATTTCAGATATAGAAAAATTATCAAAACATCTTGGACAAAAACTAAAATTAATTTTGCAATTAAAAGAAGTGCAAGAAATTCAAAAAAATAATAAATATATATATAAAATGAAATTCTTTTTCTTAAATAAAAGAAAAAGCTTAAAAGCAGTTTTCTTTTCACCTACAATTCAAACATTCTTTGAAAACGGAATTTATATTGTTTCCGGTAAATTAGATGAAGGAGATCCTAAATTTATAAAAAAAAATGAATTAAAATTAGGAAAAACTGTAGATTATCAATTAAAAATAGATAATATTGCAGAATATGAATTTCAAGAAAAGGAAATTGAAAAAATTTACCAAATCCCTAGAGCAGAATTACATTGTCACACTATGTTCAGTAAAAATGATGCTTTTAATACTCCGGAAGATTATCTAAAAGCATTAAAACAAAATAAATGTCATTCCATTGCAATAACGGATCATGGAGCAGTATTTGCATTTATTCCTTTTAGAAATAAACTAATTGATTTTTTAAAAGAAAATCCTGAAAAAAAAGTAATTCTAGGTTCTGAAATGTACGCAGTTCAGTTTCACGAAGAAAATCAAAGATTTCAAAACGAAATATTAGCCTTAGAAGAAAAAAAAGCAGCTTTTATAAATGAAAACAATGAAAATGAAATAGAGCAGTTAAACATCCAATTAAGTGAAGCCAGAAAACAACGAGATACTTATAAAAGATTTTCTAATAGAAAAACAATTTTAGAAGAAGAAAAATTAGAAGCTTTAGAAAAATATGAAGAAGAAGTTAATAACATTAATGTTATTAATGAGCAAATAAAGGAATTAAAAGCATTATCAAAAAATCACGAATCTGAAATTATCGTTATCGAAAAACAAATTGAAAAATTAAAAACAGATATCGGTAATACAGGAAATATGAATAGAGATCATATCAACGTCTTAATTAAAGCAAAAGACGAAATAATAGATTATAGAGGAGAACCACTCACTATTAATCCGGGAGTTGTCCAACTATATAAACTAATTACGCAATCTTATCAAGAGTTTTTTTCCTCTCCGACTGATAAAGATAAAAAGTTTTTCGGAAAAAGACCTGTTATCCCTTACCATATCCTCTTTGAACCAGATATTAGAAAACATTTTATCATTACTTCGGCATGTGCTATTGGCCGTCATATGAAATATGCGTTAGAAGATCAATGGGAAAAATTCAGAAAATGGATTAAAAACCTTGATGCAGTCGAGATTCACCCTTCTTGGAACAATTCTTATATGGTAGAAGAAGCAAGCATTCCTCAAATTACTAAAATAGAAGATGTATATGCACTTCACAGAAAGATTTACAAAATATGTAAAGAAGAAAACATCCCGTGTATCATTGTATCTGATGCTCATATTAATAATAAAGAAGACAGAATCATCAGAAGTAACTTTAAACAGGGTTACTTTGGTTTACTGGAACGAAAATATGGTTCTAAAAAAGAAGACGATAAAAGAGATGTAGGTGATATGGATTTCGCTATTGAAAGACAACCTTTTATTATGTCTTATGATGATGTTTTAGAAGATTATCAAAAACAAGGTTTTACACTAGAAGAAATTCAAGAAATGCATGAAAATTCAAATAAATTAGCAGAGCAATGTTCTAATTTACGAGATATCACTTTATTACCTGATAAATTATTTCTTCCTGATTTTCCAAATTTAAATGCTAAAGAAGAATTACCGAAAAAAGTTTGGGAATTTGCGATTAAAAAATGGTCGAAAGATGGAACAAAAGAAGGAATTGATCAGAAAATTAGAGAGAGAATCGAGTATGAACTAGAACTGACAGCAGAAGCAGGTTATGAAGTGTTATATATGTTAGCAAGAGAATCAGTAATGCAATCCAATAGATTAGGATATATAGTTGGTTCCAGAGGTTCTGTTGGTTCTATGTTAATTTCTATGTGTTTAGGTGTAAGCGAACTTTCTCCGTTACAAGCTCATTATCTTTGTCCTACTTGTAAACATATAGAATGGGTCGAAGTAGATGGAGAAACCGGTTTGGATTTACCAGACAAAGAGTGTCCGCATTGTCATGAAACAATGTACGGTGATGGTGTCGAAACAGAATCGCATAATTTTGTGGGTTGGATTTCACGAGATGAAAACGGAAAAATTAAAAAAACTAAGATTCCGGATATTGACTTAAACTTCAGTGAAAATGTACAAAAGCAAATTCATGAATATATGATAAATTTATTCGGAAAAGAAAATGCAATTAAATCCGGAACACAACAAATTTATCAAGAAGATGCTTTAAAAAATGATATTTTTTCGAGTATCCCAAATATACAAGAACAAGTAAATTCAGAAGATTTTGACATTGATTGGATGTCGAATCATACATATACAATGAGAACAACAGGAGCTCACCCTAAAACATATATATGGGGCACATTATAGGAATATAGTGTGAAAAAGAGATTTATATGCTGGAAACTCCTAAAGGCTATTATACCTAAACAGTATTATGAAAATAAAAGCTGAACGGTTATCGAAAGATAGAAAAAAATAATAGTATGTCATATGCTGAAAGAAAAGCTGTCTATAACAGTGCTAAGTGATATTAACAATGGACAATCAGCAGAGAAACTATCTAAGTTGTTATAACAATATGATAGACTCTCAACGAGTACCATATCTCCACAAAGAACTTGTGATGGTGTACTCTAGACCCTGACTTAAAAGTCATAAATTAAAAATACTACGAAAGTAGGGGTATAATCGGGCGGTATACTTTTTAAACCAAACGACATACCATTTGAATATGTAACTCCACTTGTATACGTATCAGATGACAATCGCAAAAAAGAAGTGTCAAGCTTCACGGAATATCATTTTATCGAGGAATTCTTAATTAAGGCGGATCTATTAGGTCATTCAGATCCAACTATGTTAAAAGAATTACAAGAATTAACAAAATTTGAATTTGATAGAATTAAAATGAACAATAAAGAAATCTATGAAGCTTTATTGAATCCGGAAAAATTAAATATACCAAAAGAAAAATTAAACTATTATTGTTTTCCGAGTTGTACTACAGGTATTTCAGAAATGAATACAGATTTTACGATGAACATTATCAAAGAGTTAAAACCAAAAAACTTTTTCGATATGATCTGTTTTAGCGGACTAACTCACGGAACTTCAGTGTTCCATGGAAATCGACAAAGGGAATTGTTACTATCCGGAGAAAAAACATTAAAAGAAGTAATTCCATATCGTGATATTATCTTCCAACAATTAACAAAGAAATACGGTTTTGAACCAGAAACGGCATTTAAAATTTCAGAATCGGTCAGAAAAGGAAAAGGGATTCAAAAATGGCAAACTGAATTAGAAGAAAAATGTCCATCTTGGTATATTGATATTATGAAAAAAATCAAGTATTTGTTTCCTAAAATGCATGCATTCAGCTATGTTTTAAATAGTCTAAGAACATTTTATTATAAGATTTATCATCCTCAAGCTTTTTATACTGCCGCGTTAAATAGATACGGTATTACAAATACATCAAATAATACATTTGATTATTTAGGTTTTTACGAAAAAACAAATACTCCGGAAGATCTATATAGATATCATGCTTATGTAAGACATTCTACAGATAATGCAGCAAAAGAAAAAGCAAATATACATATAGGAAATATTGTATATGAAATGAAGCTAAGAGGATTCGAAATCAAACCTCCAGAATTCTCTTCAAAAGCGTTAGAATGTACTCCAAGTAAAAAAAATAAAAAAGTAATTCTAATGCCGTTAGCATCTATTGCCGGCGTAGGAAGTGAAACGGCAAAATTAGTAGAGTTAGGATATAAAACATACGGCGATTCTCTATATAACATGACAAGAGAAGAACTGTTTGAATTAAAAGTTGAAAAAGATGGAAAAGAAGTGAAAGCTTTTGGAAAGAAGTTTTTAGATGGCTATTTTGGAAAGGTAGATTAAATTCTACCTTTCTTTTTATTTTACAAAATAAGGAAGTGAAATTATGAAAGCATATATTACAAGTAAATTTAAAGGTATAATCAACGGAATTATTTTTACAAGACAAGATGAATATGAATTTATGGTTAAAATTTTAAAAACAATCGAAAAGAGATTTGGCTGTTGTTACAAAGACGTTTTAATTAAAGATTTACATAAAAAATTTAAAAATGCTAAAAAATATGTAGAACTTAATTATGATGAAATAGAAATTGATACCATTCCAAATATATTAGAAGCTAAAGATTTTTCTGAAATAGAATTTGAAGATTCAAATTGGAGTGGATTTGATAAAATTAATGAAAAAATAAAAATAGGTTATTACACCATTGGTTCAAATATTGAATATGTAGAAGAAGATGAAGAAGAATACGAAGATTAAAAAAAAGAAAGGTGATTAAATAATGTTTTATAAATATCCACATATCAGTCAATTTAGAGATGTTGTTGATTACATTAATCATAATTATGAAGAAAAACCTATTATTGTATTTGAAGGAACAACGAAACTTCATGGAACAAATGGAGCGATTGTTTATACTTTAAACGATAAATATCTTATTCAAAGTAGGAATAGAACTCTTTGCTTAGAACATGATAATCAAGGTTTCTTTCAATTTATGAATCAAACGGAAAGAAAGAGTTTTTTAACCTCTGTTTTAAAAGAAAAATTATTAGAAGAAAATAAAAAAAAACCGGAAATTGAAGGAATTGTTCTGTTCGGTGAATTCGCTGGAGAAAACATCCAAAAGGGAGTTGCTATTTCCAATATGAAAAAATTCTTTGCTCCTTTTGATGTTATGTTTATTGTAAAAGATAATGAAAATCTAATTCCAGCAGCATTAGATATTTTAAAAGATTTTTATTCAAAAGAACACAGAATCTTTCCGATTCCATTTATTAATAAACCTATTGTGCTACCTATTTTATTTAAAACGCCAAAAGAAATGGCTAACATTCTTGAATTCTATACAAAAAAAGTAGAGGAACAATGTCCTTTCGCAAAGCATTTTGGAATAGAAGGGATTGGAGAAGGAATTGTTTGGAAAGGCCAATATGATAGAAAAACACTAATGTTTAAAACAAAAGGTGAAAAGCACGCAACTGTTAAAGTAAAAAAAGAATTAATTCCTGTTGATTATAAAGAAAGAGAAAGTGTGATGAATTTTATTAATGATATTCTAACAGATAGAAGATTAGAACAAGGAATTGAATATTTTAAAGAAATGGAAATTCCTGTTACAATTCAAAACATTACAAAATTCATTAAATGGGTATCCGAAGATGTAATAAGAGAAGAAGAAAATACTATCTTAAATAGTGAATTTGATTCAAAAAAACTAATTAAGTCATTAAATACAGAAATAGCAAAACGCTATAAAAAAATGTTAGAGGAATTTTAAAATGTTACAAACAAAATTCTATAGAGATTCTGATTTTATTTATGTAAAAATCATTAATACGAAGTATAAAGGAAATTACATCTTTATTCCAAGAGCAAATACTTTTGTAAAAATAAAATATTTAGAATTTAAGACATATACTTATGAAATTCAAGATACGAAAATTACAGAAAAAGATGCTATATTTCAAAAATTAAAACATAGATTAGAAGAATATAAAGAAGAAATTGAATCAGATAATATTAAAGAAGAAGTGTTATCCGGATTACCATATTATGATTGGATGCTTTAGGATAAAATCAATGATTAAAAAATTTGAAATTTTCTGTTTATTAAGAAAATAAGAGGTTAAATGAAGAGTGTATACGGAAGTAAAAAATTTTTAAAATACTTACATAAAAAGTATTATAAAAAATACGGAAAAAGAAAATTAAGAAGAAAATTTAAAAACATAAGTAAAATATATTTCAAACAAATGGATAAGAAAACTCAATTTCATGAGAATTATTTAATTTAAATTAGATGAAAATAAGGAGCTGAAAAATAAGAGAGATTAAGTTTAGAAGTTTTGTAAAAAAAGACAAGTGTATTTGTAAAACTTTATCCATTGCAGTACACAGGTTTAAAAGACAAAAACGGAAAAGAAATAACATTTGAATGGACGAATTTAGTTTTTGAAAGAAAATAAAGAAAAATTTATAAATTGGAGTGTTTTTAAAATGTGCAAGAAAAAAAGAATCGATTATTCACTTTTTGAAAAATTAAAAGAAGATTTTTATAAAAAATATAATTGCGATGTTATTGCTTACAATATAGGTCCACATGAAATAACACTTAAGAGTTGGCATGTTACTGTACATTTTTTACTAGATGAAAGTAATAATTTTGTGCAAAAAAAAGAAGTATTTTTTAGAGATATTTATTTCATTTCTAAAAACAAAACAGAACTTCCGAATACATTCCTTAACATAAATAATCCTAATGATTTAATATACGATTTGGATAATGATGAAGTTTACTTTAAATCCAAATATACAGACCAAAAAAGAAAGCTTTTCTCAAACCCGTTTTCAGTAGATGCTTTCGGAAACGGTTATGAAAGAATAAAAGATCACCTTTACAAAATTATTCCAAAAAAAGAAATTATTGGAAAATACCTTAAAAACACTGAAACAATTTATAAAACGGAAAATAAATATTATTATCTAAATTATTACGAAAAAGAATCCATTAATTTAAAGAAAATTATTAAAGATAATGACCATGGTTTTTTAATTCAAACAAAAGATGAAAATATTTATTTTATAAAAAATTGTAATAGCGTATATTTTGCAAAAAAGCATTATGGTAAAGAAATGTTTAAAATATTACAAATAAACAGTTTTTTTTCAGTTTGTTTAAAAATAGATTCAAACGAAGTAATTATTTGGGATACAAGTTTTTTAACCAAAACTGAAAAAGAAATTTCCAATTTTCAAATTACATTCGTTTCAGAAAATCATCTTTTATGTGAAACAACAATCGGAAAAGAAAGATATCGTATTTGGTTTAACTTTAAAGAAAAAAAATATTATTTCTTCAGAATTCCATTGAACGATTTTCTTCCGAAACCACCAAAAGGGATAGAGAATACAGATATGGAAGAGTTTTTTTTAACAGATGTATTTAGAGTATATAAAGAAGAAATTGAAAATTTAACAGAAATAACAGAACTATTAATAATTTTATAAAAAATAAAAGAGGGATTATGAACGATTTATATGCAATACGAAATTTAGAATATTACACAACATCAAAAAATAAAGAAGAAAAAATTAAAACTATGATTCGTAAAATCAATGATTTTAAAATGAATTCTATAGAATGTAGAGTGACCAGTATAAGACAATATACTGGTTATTTATATATAACGATCTGTTTAAAACAAAAAATAAGTGATGATAGATATTATCAGTTAGAGCTTCGTTTTATCGTTTACAACAAAAATAAAAAAGTGTTTTTAAGAGGAACTTATATAGAACAAGAAAAAATATATAAAGAAATTGGACTAGGTTTTTATAATTACTCTTTAACAAAGTCAAATGAAATTATTTCATTACCTTGTGAATTTTTAAATTACACTTCAATAATATCTAAAATAATAAAAAATTATTTGTAATATCAACTTATAAAATTAGCGAAATAGAAGAAACAACGATAAGAATGAAATTAAGCGATCTGGATAGAGGAGGAAAACGATGTGGCGTTGCAAAGAATGTGGGAGCGATGATTTTATCGAAAGAATTGTAGGCGGATATGAAAAATATTCAGGATATGATAAAAACGGTTACCCAAAAGAATTAGAAGAATCCGACTATGAAGCAATAATCGAATGTAATAACTGTGGAAATTATAAAGACACTTCTTGCAATATTAGCAATATAGCAGATTGGATAGAGGAGGAAGAGAATGAATAAGTTAGAAAAAATAAACGAACTTGTACAAGCAATTAAGCTTTACAGAAGCGGAATTTCTGATATTTATGAAAATATTGATATAGATTTAGAACATTCCGAAGAAGATAAAGAGGAATTATTTATAAGGCTCGAAATAGACAGAAATTCTATAAGGTTTGAAATAGATAAGAATGGAGAATTTTACATAGAAACTTCTCCGAATAATTTCGAAAAGCTAGATGAAACCGTGTTTTGGAAAACAATGTATTTGAAAGCAACATATAATAAAGAATAAAATATTTATTTTTAAATCAAGTGAAAGGAAAGAAAGCATGGAAAAAGAAAAAGTATTGGAAATAGAATTTAAGCAAGTATGGGATAAGTGGGCATGGAGAATTACAAAGAATGAATTATTTAATTTATATGGCGGAGTGCAAGAATATGAAAGCAAAACGTTGCGATTGAAATTAAAAAAAGGGTATGAAAGTTGTATTTTTATGTACAGTATTGTACTTGATGATTATGAAGAAACACCGAATTGCATATTACTTTATGAACATGAGAAAGAAAGATTAGAGGAGTTTGTAAAACGTATAAATGAAAAATATGCAAAACCTAAACCTAAAAGGTGGAGAGCGGAAGAGGGAGGTTGGTATTACTCTGTAAATATCTCAGGACGAATCTTAAGAATACGGGACGGAAGAACAATGTTTGATGATGATAACTACAATTTCAGCAACTACTTCCAAACCGAAGAACAAGCAGAAAAAGCACGTGAATTACAAAAGAAAGCATATCAGGAGGTTTGGAAACATGAGTAAATACAAAGTAAAATTTTCTGTTTCGCCCAATTATGTGGTTGGAGCAACGACAGAAAAAACAATTGACTTAGTAGAAGACTATGGTTTTTCAGAAAAGGAAGCAAAAGAAATTTTTGAAAATGAAGATAAAATACAAGAAATTTTCAACGAATGGGTCTGGGAAAAAATAGACGCTGGTTGGAAGAAATTAGAGGGAGAAGATGAATAAACATAAAAAACTTTTTAAAATTTGTAGTATGATACAAACTTTAATGCCTGACACAGAAAATATCGTCAAATCAAAATCATTATATATTATTCAAGCTTATCATTTATTACTTTATGATATTCCTGCTTTCGAAGAAACTATTGAGGCGTGGATGTATGGTCCAAGTGTAGAAAAAGCCGTGTTGTTCTTCAAATTTCCTGAAATGTATGATTATTCAGATTTATCAGAAGAATTAAAAAATATTATTACAAATGTTTGTGATAGTTTAAAAAACATTCCTCCACATGTTTTAGTTTGGTATATGATGAATTTAGAAACATACAAAAAACATTGGATCAGTAATAAAAAATATAAATACGATGCAGTAAATTATGCTATACCGATTGAAGAAATTAAAAAATACCATAAAAAAATATATGAAGAAACAGGTTCTTATTTTCCCCCACTTAAAAGAATGAAAGGAGATTAATATTGGAAGCTAGAATTTTACAAGAATTTTGCGGCGTAATAAACGGCATAACAATCTATGATAGATACATTTATTACTCTGTACAATACTTATTGGAAAAAATAGAAGAAAAATTTGGTTTTGTTTATAATGAAGAATTCATTTTGTATTTATCAGAAAACATTGAAACAATATCTATGAAATATGATTCCTTTGATTTTGCAGAAATGGAAAATGATTTTTCAGAATGTATTCAAAAAGCAAACTCTTTTAATGAAATACAGTTCAAATATTGCGGTTTAGATTGGAAATTAGAAGACTTTAATAAAAATATTAAAGATGGAAAATTTTTTACTATAAGAAGGTGATGTTTTATTTTTCAAGTTACAATAAAACCCACTACTTTACGACAACAAATAAAAAGTTTAAATGCAAACATTATTAAAGTAAAAGATAAAGAAATTATTTTTTTTCATCAAAAAACAAAAAAGCAAATCAGTCTTAAATATACATGCGAAAGTATAGGGAACATACATTTTTTACAAACATTTGAAAATGAAAACGATATATTTATTTTTCTTCAAAAATTAGAAAACGAAATCAAAAGGATTGTAAAAAAAAATAATTTTTTAGAACCAGAAATTTATTTGTCGTTATATAATGAAATTATCGAAATTTGTTTTGAACACAATATGCAAAAAATCGACTACGAAGCCATTTATCAAGACAATAAATTTAAAACAACAATGTCTCGTTATTATTTTTATGACACAACAATTATAATAGATGATATTAAAAATTTAACAGATAAAGATGTTGTAAATATTTTTAATGATAGAACAGAAGAAGTTCGTTATATAAAAAATAAAGAACTATTACAAGCTTATGACAATTTAACCTCTGGTTTAACTTCTAATAAAAAAAATCATATTTTCTATTGGAAAGATAAATTTTATAAATTAGAACATACAGAAAAAGGTAGTATTTTTTCTAATGTAAATTGTAAAATAAAAGGAGTTACCGAAAGAGTAAAAAAAGCATTACAAAACAAAAAAAACGGTTTTTTATTTGAATTATTTATCTATAATATTCCATATACGAAAACAATAAGCGAATTTTTTTATCAAAAAGGTGATACTATATACTTATTGCAAAACAATATTTATGATTTTCTTGTAAAAAATCAATTTTCAGAAAAAGAATTTGCTCAAAAAAGTAAACTTGTGTACGAACAAGGTTTTATAGGAATAATAAATATAAACGGAAATTTTTTTGTATCACATATAGAAAATTTTTTGGTAAAAAAAAATTTATTGAACCGTAAAATGAAAATAAATAAAATAAAACATTCAGATTTGGAAAAATACTTTGGAGAAAAGACATTTTACTATTATCAAAAAAAATCAGAAATATATTGCCTATATTCTCCTATTATAAATTATTGGAGAACAAAGCATGTAGTTTTGGATACAAAAAATATTTTAGCGTATAACGATTTAATATGGCAATATATCGAATTTAATAAAAAAAAGATGCTATATGTTATTGATTTTAAAAATGAAAAAGAGTATTATTACGAATTAAAAGAAAATGATCATTTATCGGAAAATCAAATCCTTTTAGATGTGAATTTTGAATCTGATGACATATACAGCGAAATATATTCTATTTTAAGAAAAAAAATAGAAGAAAATAAAGAAAAAATCGAATTAGAGACGGAAGATTTTGAAATTTTATTTTCTTTTGTATAAAAAAACAAGGGGAATTATATGAATATTACAAAACACGCTATGATTCGTTATTTAAGTAGAATCAAAAAAGTTCCAGAAATTATAAATGAACAAACTTATGATACCTGGAAAAGAAATAATGAATCTATTATAAAAGAAGCTGAAGCGGAAATTCAAAATTTATTCTCTTCAGCTTCTTTTTTTACGAAAGGTCAATTTGGCAATAACAAAGAAGCTGATTTCTATTTATTAAAAAGTGAAATGTTAATTTTCGTTATTCAAAAAGATTCCATTTTAACTTGCTATGAAATTTCTTATGATATAGATCACAAAGGGAATAAAGAAATTTTTAAAGCATATTTAAGATCTTTGCAGCGTTTAGAAAATAAGCAAGAAGAATTATTAAATAAAAATAAACAAGAAAAAACAGAATTGACCAATGAAATTACAAATTTAAATATCAAAATAGAAGAATTAAAAACCAAAATAAAATATTTTGAAGAAACGAAAGAATTATTAAATCAACAAATAAAATTATTAACGTTAACAGAAGAAGAAATTTCAGAACAAATACATAATGCAAAAGACAGAATCATAAGAAGTAAAATTGTACATTAGTTTTTATTCGTAAATTTGCAAAAATAAAAGAGATATGTTATAAATGTTTTGTACATAGTGCTACCTCCTTTTAAAAATAAAAAAAAGCTATTGTACATTTTCTCATAAAAAAAAGATTCTCCTTTTATTTTTTCCTTGTTTTTTTGTATAAAAACAAGGCAGAAACCTGAAAGCCATGCTGGTACATGCTCTCCAGTTTGGCTTTTTCTTTTTCTTCGTCGCCGGCGACGAAAAAGGAAGAAAAAAGTTAAAAAAAGTAATATTTTTTATTTGACAAAAAAAAAGAAACATTATATGATAAGTGAAATTAATAAAATACAAAAAAAATAGGAGGTCATATAAATGACAAGAAAAGAGTTAGTAAATGCATTATTTGAAGAAATGGATAAAAAGTTAAAAAAAACAGAATGTGAAAATATAGTAGATTTCATTTTCGACACAATTGTTTCATCTCTAAAAGATGGAGAAGAAGTTAAAATTCCTGGATTTGGAATTTTTCAAACGGTAAAAAGAGCAGAAAGAACATGTATAAATCCAGCAAATGGAGAAAAAATGCATGTACCTGCTAAAGAAACAATTAAATTTAAAGTTTCATCTACTTTGAAAAAAGAATTAAATAAATAGTTCATAATTTTATTTTTATAAAAGAGAAGCGGAAAAAACGCTTCTCTTTTTTTTATGTAAATTTGTTTCTTTTGTTTTACAGAATTATAATAATGTTACTTTTTTTATAAATGGAGGGAAAATTTTGCCTACAAGTATTGAAGAATTAATGCAATTGCTCAAAGAAAAAACATTACAATATGCAATGGAAATGGGCGTACAAATTAACGGAAGCGGTTTCGCAAGGTGTTTATCCGGAACACACGAAGATCGCAATCCAAGTATGCATTACTGGGAAGAAAAAGGAATTTTTCATTGCTTTAGCTGCTCTTTTGTTGCAGATATATTTACATTATGCAACAAATTGGAGCAAAAACCAATGAACGGACCAGACTTTATTGAAGATAATGTATTTTACCTAGCAAACAAGTATGGAATTCCTTATGAACATTTGAGGAAAACGTTAACACCGGAAGAACATAAAAAACACATTCTTCTAAGAACTATGAAGACATTTACAGAATACGTTGTTTCGCATGTTAGAGAAGACTATTTACAGCAAAGAAATATAACAAAAGAAACTGCCAAGAAGCTATGTATTGGTAGTGTTCCCAATTATCAAAAATTGGAAAATTACATGTTATCTCAACAATGCGATTTAAATGTTATGAAAGAGATCGGAATCAAACAAGGTTTTATCAATGAAAATAAACTTATTTTCATTATAAAAGATCATTGGAATAGACCTGTTAGCTTTGTATCCAGAAATATGAATCCCAATGTAAACGGACCAAAATATATTAACGGTTTAGAAACATCGATCTATGAAAAAAGAAAAATTTTTTTCAACTGGAACAATATCAAAAGAGAATTTAATCCTTTAGATACTTTATTGATCGTTGAAGGATACATAGATGCTGTTACACCTTATCAACATGGTATTAGAAAAGTAATAGCACTAGGTTCTGCTTCCTTTACGAAAGAGCATTTAGAATTTTTAGAAAAAGAAAACAGAATAAATAGAATTGCTTTTGCTTTAGACAATGACAAAATAGGGAATCAAAGAACAGAAAAAATAGTAGAAGCGATCAAAGGGATGAAACTTCGAAAAAACTATTCTCTTGCAATTAATAAAACAAAATTTAAAGATTTAGACGAAGCTTTAAATAGCGGGGAAATAAATAGTGTTAACGAAGTTTACGATATTGTTGGTTTGTTTGATTATGAAATTCAAAAATTAAAAGAAAATAAAGAAATTTCAGAATCAGCCATTTTTGACAAATTTGTCACTATTATTTGTCAAACGGACTCTCCGAAAGAAAGAGAAGAACAGGCAAGAACATTATCGAAATATTTAAATGAATATTCTTATAAAACAATTCTGGAAGAGATTGATTTTAAAATCAACGGTAAAACAGAACGTTTTAGAAATGAAGTTATCGAAATTACTAAAAAAGCATTTAATAATATCAATAAAAATCCAGATTATGTTGAAGAAATCATGGATAACATCAAAGAAGATATCGATAATATAAAAGAAAAATATGACAAAAAAGAAGGAGATATTTTCGAAAGAGGAATGCTCTCTTTTGAAAAACAAGAACAAGAAAAAGCAAATGAATCTTTATATAAGATTAATTTTGGAATTCCGTGGTTCGATGATTTAGATTTGATGCCAGGAAACTCCATAATTGTTAGTGGACTAGCAAATACAGGTAATTACTTTGCCGTCTGTAATGAAAAGTATCCAAGTATATTACAGATTATTAGAACTGAATAAAGCTGGAAGAGTCAATGACTTAACCAGAGAGCGAAGAGTTATTGTAATAGATAATTCAGCCGCAGAGCGTAGATGGTGACACTTATTGTGAGGATGATAAGAATATATTCCGTCCAAGAGGCAGTTCTATCAGGGTACTCCTATTTATACCGTCATTTATAAATAGAGTGATAAAAAGGTACGCCATACTGGGTTAGAAATGACTAACCGATGCAAATGAGAGTGATCTCCAGAGTATAGGATAAAAAACCTATAGATAATAACAAATAGAAAACAACTATTCTACAACAATTAGCTGTCAACATTGCTTGTTATACCGATAATGGCTTTATTCTTTATATCACAACAGATGATAATAAAGAAAAGGTCTATAACAATATCATTGCAAATATCAGTGGATTAGGAAGAGATTATTGTAGTAATCCATTTTATCATCCAAAATACGGAAAAAGCTTTAACACGGATTACGGAAATAAATTGTTTGAACAATATTTGCAATATCAAGAGTATGTAAAGCGGTTAATTCAAAATAAAAAACTATTAATCTTAGATGTCAAAGACAGAATAGACACCTGGTTTAATTTTCAAAAAGTAGTCAAAGAAATTGCATCAAAAGAAATAATGGAAGAAAAATACAAAATTATGATTGTAGATTCCGCTAATAAAATAGATGTTGAAGATAGAAGTGAAAAAGACCCTATCGGATTTGTATCCGCTCAAATTAAAAAAGTTTCAGAAAGATACAAATTTTTAACTTTTATCAATTTTGAATTAAATAAAACACATAATAGAAGTAAATTAAGTCAATTTAATTTATCTGGTTCCAGAAGAATGTTCTATGATTGTAACGTATTAGGTTTTGTTTATAACGCTAAGAAAAACTTACAAGGCTATTATGAAACAAAAATGATATGGAATAATAATGGAATCTATATGCCAGTTTTAGTAACAATTCAAGAAAAAAGTAAAAACGGAAATAATAAAAATAATCAAGTTCCTTATTTTTATAAATTAAACGAATTTACAAGCAAATTAACTCCAATTACTAATCAACAAGAATATGATCACTATTTTGAAATTTGGAATTATGAGTTTAATGAACAATATGGAACAACAAACACAAACGGAAGGTAAAAAAAATGAAAAATAAATTATTTGATTTAAATAAAGAAGAAATTGATTCTGAATTATCCATTCTATTTATGGGAAGAATGGATAAAACACTTTATTATGAATTTATGAAAAGAATTCCAGCAATTTATGAATGTGCTACACATAATAAAAAAATGTACTCCGAATCATTAGAAACAGATAACATTAGAATGATTAATTTATTAAACGATATCGAAAAAATCACCTTTGAATTCAAAGATGGTGTTTATTCTTTTAAATTATCACCGGAATTAGAAGATTTTTGTAAAAAATATATCGAATTATAGTAGAAAAAGGAGAATATAGTATGAGAACAGGAGCAAATGGACAATTAGTCATTAACAATAAAAAAGAATTAATGAAAGAAATAAAAACAACTTTAGAATTTTCTACCATCCATTTAATCGGACCTTCCGGGTCAGGAAAAACGGAATTAGTAGAAAGTTTAGTAAAAGAAAAAGATTTAAAAATTGACGAATTAAAAATTGTTAGATTACAAGGAGTTTCTTCCGAGGATTTTAGAATTCCTGTAGTAAAAACAATTAAAAAAGCAACGAATGAAACAGGAACGTTCGGTGAACCAATTTACATTGAAGATAAAACAGTTGAGTTAGTGAATTTAGGAATCTTTCAAGATATTTTAGATAATCCAGATAAAACTTATCTTGTGTTTTTCGATAAATAATTTTGTCGCTTGAATCAGTGATGATTCTCGTATTAAAACAACTTAAACGGATTCAGCGGAGATAAGACTGAACATCAACGATATGTTCTTTTAGTTATTTATAAATAACAGACGAATATGCTGATATAACCAAGAGAGGCTAAGGACCAGAAATGGTTAGCTTGCTAACTTACCGTGCTAAATTATGTATTTTTACGTTGAAATTTGAAGTTTCTTTCATTTTGTTTTATAAAAAAATAAAAATATAAAAATGGAGAAAAAATGGAAAAAATTCAACTAATTAAGGGAGTTAATCAGTTAATAAATGAGAAAAGTAGAAAAAACGAAATAAATTATTATTTAAAAAATAATATTTATGGATGTGTATATTTACTAATTAACAAAGAAGAAAATAAACCATATATTGGAATTATATTACAGAAAACAACATTTTCTAGAAGATTTATAACACATGTTGGCATAGCTAAAAATTTTATGAAATATAATAAAAAAATGTCGAAAATTAAAAATATTTTTTATAAATATTCAAAAAAAGAAGATTGGAATTATGCAATAATTGATATTGCTTTCTCAAAAGAAGAATTAAACAAATTGGAAAAAAAATATATTCAAAAATATAATTCAATAAAAAATGGATATAATGAAGTATATGGCGGAAGAGGTGGATGTTTAGGTTATAAACATACATTAGAAGATAAACAAAAAATTAGTTATAATAATCACATTAGAGAAGTTTCCAAAGAAACAAAAAGAAAAATAGGAAACGCAAATAAAGGAAAATTTAATAAAAGTCCATTATGTAAAAAAATAGATGTTCACATAAACAATGTTTTTGTTAAAACATTTCCAAGCATTATGGAAATAATTCGTTTTTTTGAATTATCAAAAACTAACGAATCTACAATTAGAAAAATACTACATAAACAAGGAAAAACATTAAAAAAAGTTTTAACTTTTGCATATAATAAAGAAACAAAAATCCAAACATTAACTGATGAACAAATTAAAAATACATTTAAAAGCCTAACGAGCAGACCCACATAAGGGAGATTACACATAAAAGAAATCTCATTAGTCGTAGGACCACAAGTAAATGGTGGTAGGTGAAAATCCTTTAAATCGAAAGAGTTGTTCTCTTTATTTTAAATAAAGAGTAAATATGTGCTCTGAGCTGCAACGAAAGTTGCAGATGTTATTGAATTAACTGCTAGCGTTACGAACTAGCGAACAAACTGGAAATTACACGTGCAGATGCCACAGTGGCGCCATTGTTATTCGGATTATTAGAAAGAAGAATCAACGGGGTTAAAGTTCCTAATATGTGGACTATTTGTTCCTCTAACTCTGTTGCTGATTCAGATTATATTAACAACTTTGATTTTAAAGATTCTGCTTTAAGAAGAAGACAAGTGTTCATTGAATATATCCCAAGTAAAGAGGATATTGTTAATTTTGCTTACGAACATGATTACCACCCAATGGTAATCGAAGCATTAGAAGCGTTGCCTATGGAACACATTGTTTCCCATACTTCTACTAAAGAATTTGAACAAGATACACAATTAGGTTCTTGGGCAGGTTTAAATCATAGATGGAAGAAAAAAAATGTAACTTCTTATAAAGAAGGAGCATTAGATATGCAATTAGCTGGTTGTCTTTATTTCAACCATATTACAAAACAAGCGGTTGCAGAAAAAATGGAATTATTTAATCAAATTGCAGAAATTAATATTCAAAAAGAAATCATTGAAAACAATGGATTAGATGAAGGTAAAGAAATTCGCACCAAAAAAGGAATAATTTACAAAAAAGAAGGAAAAGAATTAGAACTAAGAATTAGAACGAAAACGTTTATTGTGAATGAATGTTTAAAGGATTATGATTATCTATTAAAATTCTTACCAAATATTTTACACATCTTTGAAAATGACGTTATCATTTTTTTATCTTTAATTGAAGAATTCCAAAGAAAATATATGAAAATATATAAAGAAAAAGCACCGAAAGGTAAAAATGCAATACAACCTGATTTATTTGTTGCAAAATCCTTTAATGAATGTAAAAGAAAATGTCTTCAAGAAATTGAAAATGCTAAAAAAGAAAATAGAGAAGCGGATCCTAGAATGGTAGCTAATTACAAAACAATTAGCAAAATTATAAAAGATTTAAATTTAGCGTTTATAAAATAAATATAAAAATGGTCGCCGGCGACGACGACCATTTTTATTTCTTAAAAGTAGGTGAAAATATTGAAAAATATTATAAAATTCGATTTTCGTTCTCAAACATTTGAGTTTGATGTTAGTACTAGAAATGGAAGAGAAGAATTAATACAAAAATTATTATTAATTTTTAGAAAAAACTATGTTTTTTTCGTTAATATGTTACTAAATTTAGCAAACATCGAAGAAATACCGTTAACGAAAAAAGGAGAAATTGATCCGGCATTAGCTTATACTTTTTATAATCATGTTGATGAACGTATTCAAATTCGTATCAATTTCAGAAAAATGGCAGAATTAAATTTTAGTTATAAAGAAACTTTATTTGTCATTTTTCACGAATTATTGCATAACTATTTTTTTCATTTCACAAGAATGAAAGAAGAAAACGAATTACATCCAAAATTTGCAAACATAGTGCAAGATTTATATATCAATGAATATTTAAAAGATTTGTTAGAAATTGATTTAAACCGTTTTCAAGAAATAGGTTTAAATGGTGTTTTTTTAAACACTTTTTTACCACTGGTAAAACCGTTTCCGAAACAACTTTCTCCGGAAGAAATCATGTCCACTACAGAAAAACAATTGTTTTATTTTTATTATAATCAATTTCAACAATCAGAAGGAGATTTCTCTTACGATAATTCAAAAGGTAAACAGGATATCGATGATCATTCCAGAAGTATAGAAGCGATGAAAAAATCTTCTGAATCCTATAAAAAAGAAAAAGGAATTGATATTTCAAAAGATGATTTAGAAACTTTAATGGAAAATAGAATTAATGTAAAAGAACAAGAAATTAAAAATTCCTCTAATGAATTTACAGAAAAAGAAAATAGTCTATTTGAGAGAAAAATTAAAATATTTAAAAAGAAACCATTTTTAAATACATTAAAAATTAAAAGAGTCATTAGTTCTAAATTATCAAAAGACGTTTTAAAGAACTATTCTCGTCCGTCTAGAAAAAGAAATAATGGAAACGTAATTTATAAAGGTAAAACCAAACAATTTGGTAATAAAGTTGTAATAGGGATCGACGTATCAGGTTCCATGAGCGATGAAGATTTACAGCAAGTATTATCTTTAGTAAACACATTTTATGAAAGTCATAAACAATATACTGTTTTGGATATTATTTATTGGTCCTCTCATAAATTAAAAAAAAATTGTATTTTTAAAGATGTCAAAGATATTAAAGCTTTAGCGCAAAAAGGGTTTTATTCTTCAGGAGGAACTAATCTAGAAACTTTTCACAATGCACTAGCAGAATACAAAGAATACCTTTCAGTTGTTAACATTACGGATGGATACTTTGAAAATCACCCTATACCGGCAAATGTAGTAGATTATCATTTTGTTATTAATAACGGTGATAAACGTTTTGCTTTCGAAGATAAAAGAGCGAAAGTAGTTTTCGTGAAAGATGAGGTATAAAACTATGTCATTAGTAGAAACAATGAATCAATCAATGAGAAAAAATGTAAAAATAACGCCTTCTAAAATAAAATTTGTAAAATTTGATAATGAAATTTCTAAGCGTGCATACATGAATAAAGAAAAAAATATAATAAAAACAATTCACTACAAATACATGAGCTTAGGTATTGGTTTAAAAATAGAGTTAGAACCGGAATTTGCTTCCAAATTTCGCTTTAAACTCAATGGAACTATGGATTTAAGAATATTAATTGCGAACCTTTGTTCTTTTTGCAGCGAAAACATTCTTGTTAATATACTTAATCAAGATTATATTTTTTTAAAACAAAATGCAGTAATAGAAAAATGTTTTTTTGATATAAACGATTGCGAATTGAAATCATCACCGTTAACAAAAGAAGAAAAAATGATATTTGATATACAAGATAAAAATAATATATATTCATTTACAAGTATCAATATAGAAGCATTTAGAAAAACAATAGAAAATAAATTTTTTCTATCTATTGAAAAAATATACGAGAAAGGATATTCAATTAGTCTGAACTATTCTATGCAAGTCGAATTACATTTAAATAAACAAATATCAATTATTGAAGATAATTGCATAAAAATAAACGAAATGACTTTATCGCAACGTCAACTTGAATTGGATTATAAAAACGATATTCTACCAAATATAGATAAAATCGATAATGTTATACAATGTTTTAGAGAAGGTATTTTCAACAAAAAGGAAAACTTTTTACAAATGTTCGGAGTAAAAATAAAAAATTCTGAATTAATTAAAATAATCTTGAACAGTAAAAAAGTAACACGAGTCGGGTCTTTTCATGATAAATATAAGGATTGCTATCATTTTATTAAAATAAATGATGAAGATATTTATCTGTATAATCCGAAAAACAACACTTTTGATGTAATACAAAAAAACGATATAATAGCTGAAAATTTTTATTTTTTTATGTTTAATCTATTTTTTAGAAAAAGAATACCTTTAAAGTATATATCGCGTGATAATAATGAATATATATCGACAATATTTGAAGTAAAATTCGTAGGAGATTTTTACACCATAACAGCTACTTATGAACTGATGCAGGAATTGAATATTCCTAAATGCATTACGTCTTTAAAAAACGAATTCTTAATGTATGCAAAAAATGAAAAATATATTTATTTTAAACATAAAAAAGATGATTTAAAACTTTTTCGTTTTGACGCTGAAACAAAAGAAATTCTTTTGTGGCAACATAATTTAGATGAAGAACATATAAATTTTAACGATATAGCACAAATGAATTATATATTTGAAAAATATAAAGAAAAAACGAAAATAAATTTTGAAGATTATGAACAATGTTGGTTATTTAAAAATTAATTCAAATTTTCTTTTTTTACAAAAAAGAATTACAATGATTTTACCATTTGAGAAAGATTCTTAAATGGTTTTTTCATTTGAAAGAAAGAGGGTGGTTATGATAAAAAGTTTTGAAGAAAAAATGAAAGCGATTGAAGAGATTATCAAAACGGAAAAAAAAATAGCGGAAAAAGAAGGAAGAGAAGCAAAAGTAGGTCGTTTGTCAGATTTTAAAATTACCGGTAGAGAACATTATATGTTAACAGGTATTTTAGGGATTGACCTAAATACAAACGGCTACAAAAAAGGTACATTCAATGTAATTTATGGAGCAGAATCAGGAGGTAAATCAACTATTGCATTAGAAGTATGTGCTTCTATTCAAATGAATAATCCAGAAGCAATTATTCTTTATGTCGATGCAGAACAAACAGTAGATGACACTTTCATTGATAGAATTCCTTATTTAAACAAAAATAATATTATCTTTATTAAAGAAAATATCATTGAACATGCTTTTAATAAAGTTATCGAATATTGCAGAGAAGGAGTGGTAGATGCTGTTGTAATAGATTCTATCGACTCTTTAACTTCTATTAAAGAAAGTGAAAAGGGATTAGATGAAGCTGTTATGATGGAGAAAGCAAGGGTACTTTCCAGAGGGTTAGCGGAACTAGGAGGATACATTGCAGATAATCAAATTACCGTTATCATGTTACAACAAGAAAGAGTCAGCTTTAGCGGATATATTGTAAAAACATCAGATCGTTCCGGTGGAAAAGCAATGAGATATTATCCGGCTACTGTACTAAAAATTTCTAAAATTGCTTCGGAAAACGAAAAAGAAAAAGACGTGTTAATAGGAGATAAAATCGTTACACAATTTGTAAAAATTACAAATGATAAAAGTAAAATTTCTGAGCCTTACAAACAAACGCATACTTTTATCAACGTAGATAGAAGTAAAAAAGTAGCTGTTGAAAAAAGAAAAGAACTAATAGATTATGCAATTCAATACGGGCTAATAAACGGAAAAGGTTGGTACGAAATTGCTGATCAAAACGGTGAATTAATTAAAGTTCAAGGAACGAAAGGTTTAACAAAAGTTTTTTTAGAAAATACTGATTTATATACCATTACAAAAATGAGATTATATGCTTTAGCTTTACCACCTGAATTATTCATCATTAAATTTGATTCTATTAAATCACTTTTAGAAAAAGAAAACGCTTTTTTGAAAAAAAGTAAAATTGATAGAGCAACTTTTTTAAATTTGCCAGAATATATTACAGAAATGGATAAAACAGAATTCCATTTCGAAGAAACAAAACCGGAAGACTTTTTAACAGAGGAAAAATTTAAAGAAGGTACTTACAATTTAATGTCTTCGGAAGAAATTGAAAAATTGAATAATCCTGAAATGGAAAAAGAAAATAATAATAATGATATTGAAATAATTTCAGTAGAAACAAAAGGAGAATAGGAGGTTTTTATGTTTAACAATAACGGAAATTTCAATAACGGCAACGACGGACAAAGAAAAAATGATTCAGCGGGAGCAATCTGGTGTTCACAAAGTAAAAATGGAAATCAATACCTTTCTATTAGTATTGACGGAGTTGGTAATTTTATCGCTTTTAAAAATCAATACAAAAGAGCTGATAATCAACCGGATTTTAGAATTTTCAGAAAAGATCAATTAAATAATCAAAACAACAATCAATCTCAGCCACCAATGAGAAAACAAACTTTTAATAACAACAATTATCAAAATAATTATAATCAACAACAACAAAATAATAATCAACAAATGTGGCAACAACAAAATCAATATAACCAAAATCAAATGCAAGGAAATCAACAACAAAACAACAATTTCGATACAGCTTCCGACGATGAATTTAAAGATTTAAATCTTTTTTAAGGTGACTCTTTATGAAAGATGAAATCTTGATTGTATTTGAAACAAATAAAGTAGTAAATAAAGAAGTTTTAAATGATTCAATCGGGTTGCAAAGATCCGATTGCGTCATTGTAACTTTTGAAGAAATCATGAATCATCAAATAAATGTAAAAGACTTCTTTGCAATCATGGATGGAACAATAGGGAATAAAATTATCAATCAAAATAAAAGTCACGGCTCTTTTCTAAAAGAAAATTCCATAGAATATTTATTGATGAAAAATGGAATTTATGTAATAAAAGCTCCGAATATTTCGCAATTAACTGCGTTACATTTTGATCATTCGGAAAGAAATCAAAATATGTTCCAAGAAGCTATAAAAGAATATGATGATAAAATTAATTTTATTAAAAATAAAAATATAAAATTACGAACAAAAAGTGATTTTCAAAATTCATATGCAAATGGAATTATCCTGAATGATTTGATGCCGGTAAATCCTAATCAAAAAATATATAAATTAGTAAAAGCTATTCCACAACAAAAAGAACAAAATGTGGAATACTTAACTCTGGAGCATTTAGATATTTTAAAAGATATCGAAAAATTATTACAATATATAAAGTAGGTAGGAAAATATGTTGCAAAAAAGAAAATCAAATACAAAAGAATTTAAGAAAAGAAGTCAAATTGTCTACATAGATGGAAAAAATGGACTTCCTTTCGACAATATTTTTACTTTAATTCGTAGTAATAAAGACGAATTACTAGGGTTGGCAGAAATTTTATTTTATTCCATTATTAATACTGATCCTATTACATATTACAACATGGTAGAAAATGACTTAACAGAAGAAGAAATTGACGAGTGTTGCAATGACTACAAAAATTATTTAGATTATTATAAAAATTTAAAAAAATATACAAAAGAAGAAGTAGATGATGTTATTAAATTTATTAGAAACGAAGCAATTAATGAACAAGCGATTGTAGTTTTTTGTAGAGTTTCGGATAAAGAAGTTATTTATGAGCCACAATATAAATTTGATATGAAATATATTGCAAAAAAAATTCTTAAATATTATAACGAAAAGAAAAAGGAGGACGTAAAACGTTGAAAGATTATTTAAGCGTAGGAAACGAAAAAAAAATCATAAATATTCCTTTAGAAAAAATTAGTAAAAAAAATATAAATCCAAGGCAACATGGATTAATCCAAGAAAATTTAAAATCGCTTATAGAGTCAGGAGGAGAATTTCCGCCAATTCACCTAGGTTATTTAAACAATGAATTAATCGTAGTGGATGGTTATCACAGATTAGAAGCCACTCGACAACTAGAATTGGAAAAGATTGCAGCATATATTACTGCATATAATTCAAAAGAACAATTAATAACTGACGCTATCAACGAAAACGTTGTACATGGAGTCAGACTAAACGAATATGATATTGCTTCTAATTTATATGATTTGTATAAAAACATCACTGCGAAAAAACCATTAACTTCTTTAACACAATTTTTACAATATTTTAAAATGCCTGAAAGAGTAGCTAAAAGATATTTAATGTGGGCAATTTTACATAAAGGAGTGTTAGAAGACACGGTTACAGAAGTTGCAAAAGTGACAATTGCAGAAGAAATTCTATTAGCTTTTTCTGTAAAATATAATTTCAACTTCCTATTAGGAGCTATCGAAGAAGAGCATAAAATCAGAATTAAAAAATTCTTTGAAAAATATTGTGATTCTTCAAGAGAAATCCTTAGAGAAGCTATCAAAGCAATGAAAGACGGAAAAGAAGTCGAAAAAGACGAAATTGAAATTGCTTTAAAAGAGAAAAAAGAAAAATTACAACATGCAGAAGAAATTATCAAAAAACAAGAAGTAAAAGAAAAAGAAGAAAAAATTAAAAAAGAAACAAACGATTTAGATTCTTCGTCGCCGGCGACGGAAAAAATTGAAGAAAAAGCTTTTGAAGAAACGAAAGAATCTAACGATATCATCGAAGAATTAATGGAGAAAAAACAAGAAGTTATTTCTAATATTAAAGAACAAGTTGCTCCTATAGATAACGTTCCTGATTCTTTCAAAAGAAACTTAGAATCTTTGGAAATTTGCATCATGAGATTACGTTCTTATCAAAATAAAAGAGCTTCATTGATCGATAAAGAAGTGCTAAATAAAATAATCAATTTTCAAGATATTCTTCAAGAAATTATTGAAGAAGCAAATCAGCATTTATATATGGAGCAAGAAATCAAAGATGTTGTCTAAAGGTCATTTGCACTTAAAAAAACTATTAGAAACATTTTGCAAGCTTCATGAATTAGAATTAATGACCGAAGTGAAAGAAGGAGATTTAAGGTATGATTTTTACATACCTACTTCTCCTCCATTAGTGTTAGAATTCAACGGAATTCAACACAAAATGGATTCACCTGATGGTTTCTTTTTTAAAACAACGCAAGATTTATTACATTATAAAAAAAACGATTCTTTCAGAAAACAACTACATCAAAGTGGAAGAATCATTCTTATTGAAATCGAAGATGAAAACATAGAATATGATACTTTAGAAAAAATACTATTGAAGTATCAAGAAATCATTAAAAAAGGAAGTAATAACAAAAATGCCCACTTCAAAAGAATTGTTAGCAATAGAGAACGCAAAAAAGAATTTCAAAGAAAAACAAGCGAACGAAGAAAAGAATTTGCAAAACAATTGCGTAATAGGGATAGATCTAAGTAAATCTTGTCCGGGAATCGCCATCATGGATACACAAACGAAGAAGTTGATTTATTTAGATAATTACCCAAACACAAAAACAACGCATAAAACAGACCACGAACGAAATATAGAAATTGTTACATGGTTAGATAGAATTTGCAATACTTTTAACCCGAAGACAGCAATTATTGAATCTGCTCATATTTCTTCTTTTACAATTAAATCAGCTATTCCTCTCTTAAAGTTACATGGCTTAATCGATGAATGCTTACTTGCAAAAGGAATGGAAATCTTTGAAATTTCGCCAAGTTCATCAAGAGCCTTTTTAAAAATAAAACCAAATAAAAAAGAAGCTGCATTTGAGTGGGTTAAAAAGAAATTCCCGGAAGCAGAATTGAATTCTTTTAAGAAAGATAATGACAAATCAGATGCTATTATTCTTGTTTTAAATTTTTTTAACAAGACAAAATTAAAGGAAGTGAAATGATGCGATATAAAATTTTATTATTAATTGTAATAATGAATATATTGATTTCTTGGTATTTTTTCGAAAAAACATTTTCAGGAATCAAAGAAATAGCAAAAGTAACTTTAGAAAATAAAAAAGATATTTATATTTTGTTTCATAGCGAAGATCCAACATTTGACATAAAAACAGATGAAAAGTTAAAAGAAATCAATAATTTTTTAAAAGAAATAGAAGAAAATAAATAAAAACACGGAGTAATTTCCGTGTTTTTATTTTCGATGTTATACTTTCCTATATTTATCAATATAGGCGGTGAAAAATGAAAAAATATATTTTTGAAATTGAACGGTTAAAGCAAGGGAATATGTTTCCGACTAATGTTTTAAACGAAATAGAAAATTTACCAGAAGAATATAAACAAGAAGATAAATTTACCATCCTTGAAGCAGATGATTTTGATTTTCGGCTTTATCGTTATGATGAAAATGAAAACAAAATAAAAGAAAAAACAAAAATTCAATTATATAAAGAAAAGTTATATATCTTACAACCGGGTGAAAAATTCGATGAAGAAAAAGAAGAATTTTCTTTACAAGAAAAACCAAGTAAATATCATATTTGGAATGGAGAAGAATGGAAATTCGATATTGATGTTGTAAAAACGCTTAAAAGAAATGAATTGAAAAAAATTAGAGAAGAAAAAGTATATAAAAATTTAATCGTAAATTTAGACGGAAATTCTTATGAATTTCAAATGAAAGAAAAGGATGTCCATAATTTTAATGGTTTAAAAAATACTTTAGATATTTTAAAAACATTAGGAATAACAGATCCAGATGATGTAGAAAAACTTTCTTCATTTCATATACCTGAAAACATTCTTCAAAAAATTCAATTATTCTTAAAGACAAGAAAAGTCGCTTGGATTTTAGTAGACAACTCTACAGCTTTATTCGATTTTGAACAAATACTTTTAATACAAACATTATTTTATTTACGAAAAGAAGAAATTTTCTTAGAATTTTGTAAAAAAACAGCACAATTGCAAAAAGCTGTTTCCATAAAGGATATTGAAAAAATAAAATGGGATTAACAATAAGGAGTAAGAATGGGGAATTTTATATTAATAGATAAAGATGGAGTCATATTTCTAGCTCATTTTCATAAAAAAATGGAGCCAGATTTTAACGGTTATAACATTATTAAATTTATGTTAAAAACGCATATCAACAAAGATGATTTTTTTACATTTATAAATTGGTTTAATGAAGAACATTATAGATACAAAGAAGGTTTCATAACTTTGAGGACAAGTTTTGAAGATGATTCTTTTGGTTATGATATAAAGCATAGTAATTTTAATTATATTTATAATGCCACCTCTGAAGAAATAATTTTACCAAGTGGAGATATAATTAAGCCTAATAATTTTATAATTTTGGTTTTGAATAAAAACAAAACAAAAGAAATTCTTCAAAAAGATTTTGACATTTCGGATAAAACAGAATTTTATCAAGATCCAGAAATAAAAGAAATAGAAGAAGCTATTTCTATAATCGAAAAAACAACGCTATCTGCTATAGATAAAGGCTTCATCGTTGATTTATTAGAAGAATTAAAAAATATAAGAAGTGGAGAAATATAATGTTACAAAAAAATATATATAAAAATTTCGATGATTGTTATAAAGACGTTGTAAATTATATTTGCGAAAATGGGACTTGGATTACAGAAAATGTAAGAACAAAATACATAGATGGTACTCCGGCTACCTATAAATCAGTTATTGGTTTGCAATTAGAATTCGAACCAACTTACAAAGATGGAATGCCGGTCGCTTTATTACCGACGACAAGAAAGGCTACTCCAAAATCAAGTATTCGAGAATTATTCTGGATTTGGATTTTGAGAAGTAACAAAGTAGAAGATTTAAGAAAATTAGGATGTAAGTATTGGAACGAATTCGAGTTAGAAGACGGCTCCATTGGTCGATCATATGCTTACCAAATGAATAAACCAATGTGTGGTTACCCTTCTCAAACCGATTATGTCATCGGGGAATTAAAAAATAATCCAAACAGCAGAAGGACTTTAACAGAGTTATGGCATGTGGAAGATACTCCATATATGTCATTAACACCTTGTGTGCATCTAACTCAATGGTCTGTTATTGATGGAAAATTAATTCTTTCTGTACGTCAGCGTTCAGCAGATATAGCCCTTGGCACTACCGCAAATTGGTTTCAGTACCAAGTATTACATCATCTAATTGCAAAAGAATGCGGATTAGAAGTAGGAAACATGATTTGGACAATTGATAATGCTCACATCTATGATAGACACATAGATGATTTACAAAAACAAGTTAATCGACCAACATTAGAACCACCTACTATCTACATTCCTAAGTTTAAAAGTATTTACGATTTAAAACCTGATATGATTGAAGTACGAAATTATAAAAGCCACGAACCAATAAAATATGAAGTAGCTATATAATAATAACGGAGGAAATATGAAAACAGAAATTCTAGAAAAAATTCAACATTTAATAAATTCAAAAAAAAATATAATAGCAGAACAAGAATATATTAAAAAATCAGAGGAAGCAAGAATAGTATTCGGCGGTACCCATTCGTTTCCTTATATTTCGCAAGAACATTTTTTTAAATTAAAAGAACATGCTGTGAATTATTACAACGATAGAATTCAAGAAATAGACACAGAATTAAAGCGTTTAATGAAAGAATGCATAGAGGAAAATTGATGAAAAAAAAAGGTAAAAAGAAAGAAAGTAATTCTACTACAACAGGTAACTTTGAAATACATGAATATAACAAGAATAAACCACATCTTCAAATTTTGGTAAATAGTTCACAATATAATATTGATGATAATTACATTTATAAAAGACAAACATATCAAGGTATGCAATATGATTGTTTAGGGTGTCATAATGTAGAGTTTCATAGGCAACCTATCCCAAATACACCGGATGGTTATAAAGATGGTAAAAAAATTACTTATACTTATGAAACTTATTGGAAAAGTTGGGATATTCACCACAGCAATGCTCATTATTCTGTAGGGCACTACAGCCCTTGGCTCCATAGTTGGAAACGACAAGAAGTGGTATGGGGCATTGATGATAGATACAAACCGAAAGAAACATTCACGTTTAAAAGACCTTACAATATAAAACAAATTTGCGAAAAATTAAAAATTCCTTTTTCTCGAATTTCATTCATGAAACATCCAAAATTTTTATGGTTTGTTTATGGTGATACAAATTATCCAACTCCAAAACTCAGCGATATCGAGGGAAAAACAGTTGGACAATCAGAATGGAAAGAAGAAAGTAGAAAAAAGAAAAGTTATATAGCTCAAAATGCCAAAGAAGCAATTTGGGAAGGCGTCAAAAATGGTGATTATATAACTAAAAGTTGGATAGATGGGAAATTCGAATATGTAAAAAAAGTAGAAAATATGAAAATTTTAGAAAGAGAAATTGAATATTATGGTGCTAAAAAAGATGAAGGACTAAATGGATACGTAGTGTTAAAATGGTTTGGAATAGACGGATGTATTGTGGTTTATAAACAAAAATATCACGTATGCGAATATGACGAGGTAACACTAAAAAGATACATAGGATAAAGAGATGTTTTTATTTCATCTCTTTTTCCTTTTATGGGAGAAAGTATGAAAAGTTGGAAATTGGAAGAAGATGTAAAAGAATTATTAAAAAACGAATTGCTTAATTTAGTAGAAGCAGTTCAAAATGGACATCATTTTTATTTACAAGACATTATAACATTTATATTCTTGTATTGTGGATATAACGCAAACGGTGCTTATACAATGTGGACTGATGAATGTGAAGATAACGTATTGCAATATATCAAAGAAGAAGGTTTTGAAGCTCTTCATGATTTAATAGAAAATTACGGAGATAAAATCATTAGAAATCCTCATATATTAGAAATGGTTTTTTTAGAAATGAAAGGGCAAGAAATGATCAGTAATATCACGTTTAAAAATATAGATCCTGAAGAAGAAATTACAAAACCGGAACAAATGTTAGCATTTATCAATGAAATTAACATAGAATTAGTTTTAGGAATTAAATTTGAGGGTTAAAATGCTTAAAACAAAAGGAACTATTATATTACATAAAGAATTCATTGAAAAAATTCTTCTAAATAGTATAACGGAATATACATTATTTTTAAAATATTTTCGTGTTAATTTTCCATTTAAAATACAAGTAAAAGTACCGTTTAATAAATTTAATAGAGAAACAATAGTTTTAAGTTTCTCTAAAATGAATTGCGCACCTTTTGAACTTTTTTTGATAAATCTTTCAGAAAAAATAATCTCAATGTTTCCAACAGATGAATGTTTAATCAATGAAGAAAAAACTAAAACAAATGAATTATTGCTTCATTGGAAACAAGAAAGAACAGCAATTAAATTTCATTTCTATGAAATGAATGACATTGATTTGTTAACGGAAAACGTAATAGAAATAAGACCGCTTCAAGTAATATGTTCTCCTAAAAAAAGAATAGAATTTACAAAGCAAAATATTGTTAAATTAGGTTTGGACGAAGAGGAAAATTGTGTAGATTTATCACAAATCACATTTTCTGATTTTTCAAAAGATTTAGTTAGATTGGGTTTAACTGTTTATTTACAAAATACCGATATTGATTTATTAAAATTATACAATTTCATTATACCGAAGTTTGACTATCTTAAATATTTAACAATTTTTGATTATTCTAGAATATTAAAAGATCAAATAGAAGCGTATAAAATTAAAATGTAGGTGAGAGGATAATGGCAAACATTAGTGATGCATCCGGTTGCATTAATATACCAAAAGAATTTATAGAAAAAGTTTTTTTAAATTCTAAAGAAGAATATCTAATTTTTATAAAACACTTTAGAAATACTTTAGAAAATAAATACTATTCTACAACTTTATGTGACGAAGCGGAAGAAGAATGGTACCCGGAAGAAATGTCTATTTCGTTTTATGCGGAAGGAAAATGGAGTTATCAGAACAATTTACATTGGTTTCACTGGTATTTTTGCAAATTTTATTCAATAGACGAATGTTTAGTAAATGAAGAAAAATTAAAAGTAAACGAAATGTTACAGCGATGGAAAAATAATCCGGATTTATATATTTTGTTTGAATATATCGATTTCGAGCCGGGAGAACCTTTTTTAGTAGAAGAAAATGTTAAAGTGCCTTTTGATAAAAATGAAATGATTTTTGAAACGAAAGATTATGAGATCACAAAAGAAAATATGGTAAAATTAAATTTATACAATGCTTGCGATTGCGTTGATATCTCTAAAGAGGTTACATTTGAAAAATTTTGGCAAGATATTGACCATTGTATTACAACCTATGAAAAAAATAAAGGACTTTTTAATTATAGCGATGAAAAAAAACACGAAATATACGATCAATTTATCAAGGAGCATGGTCTTACTGAATTCATAACAACGTATTCGTATTATGATTTATTAGCTGATTTTTTAAATGATTATGAATATTAAAAGGAGAAAAACAACATGAATGAAATTATGATTTTAAACAAAACTCAAGTATTGGGAAAAGAATTTACCATTTATGGAACAATGGAAGAACCTTTATTTTTAGCAAAAGATATTGCAAAATGGATTGAACATAGCGACCCTTCAACTATGGTAAGAAATGTAGATGAAGATGAAAAACTGATACAAACAATGTTTGTATCAGGTCAAAACCGTGAAGTTATGCTACTTACAGAAAACGGTCTTTATGAGGTTCTAATGCAAAGTAGAAAACCAATTGCAAAGGAATTTAAATCAAGAATTAAACGAATCTTAAAAGAAATGAGATTAGGAAAAAAAGTCATAGTGAACACAGAAGACTTTAATTTAACGTTTTTGCAAGGAATGTTAGATTCTCAAAAAATGTTAGTGGAAGCTCACAATAAAACGCAACTAAAAATTGAAGAACTGGAAACAAAAGTAAATTCCGAAATCACTTTAACAAACTGCCAAGCTTACCAATTACAAAAACTAATTAAAAGAACAGTTATGGAAAAAATTAACTCCGGAGAAGTCGTAGAGGAAAAGAAAAAAGAAGCTTTTAGAGAACTACATAGAGAATTAAAGAGTAAATTTGGAATTCCTAGTTATCGTGATTTAAATAAAATTGATTATGAAAAAGCAACCGAAATCATTAAACATTGGTTTCCTAGTTTTATTTTACGAAAAGAAGAATTGAATAACAAATAAAAAGAAAATATTTTTTATTGTATTTTACTTTTCTTTTAATTCTGTAAAAGATGTTTTTCAAAAAATATCTATAGGAGAAGCGGAAATATTAGCGGAAATATGTACTTATCACGGAAAATTACCCCAAGGCGGCGTAACCAGTCCGTATCTATCTAATTTAATCATGGAACCAATTGATAAGAAAATATCTAATTTTTGTTTCAAATATGATTTGAACTATACCAGATATGCAGATGACATTACTATTTCCACTCATCTCTTATCAAAAAATGAAAGAGAACGTTTTGTAAAATTAGTAATTGAAAATATTAATAATATATTATCTGAATATTCATTTACACTGAATGAAAAAAAGATTAAAGCTCAATATGCTTATCAACAACAAAGAGTAACCGGCATTATTGTGAATAATACCATGCAAGTACCAAAAGAATATAGAATGAAAATTCGTCAAGAAATCTACTATATTAAAAAATACGGTTTAGATTCTCATTTAATGAGAAATCATCAAGAAAAACAAAAATATATAAATATATTAAAAGGTAAAATAAATTATGTTCTATTCGTCAATCCAAAAGATGAAAAAATGAAGGAATATTTACATTATATAGAAAATCATTTAAGATATTAGAATTCAAAACTCTAATGTCTTTTTTTTAATGGAGGTGTTTTAACGGAAATATGCAAATTAAAATTCAAATGACAAATAATGACAAAATCTTTAAAATTATTGATGATGTAAATGAATTTAATATGATTATAAGCGAATATGATTGCTGTGACGTTACTTTTGATGAAGAAAATGGAATGTTAGTAGTATATGGTCTTGACAGTTATTTAAGGGATAAGATTCTTAAAACAGATAAAAGAATTATTCAAATTAAAAAACTTTTCAGAGAAGTTGCGAAAGAATATAATGCGGAACTAGATGAATTATGGGACGAAATATGCGAACAATAGAAGTTAACGAAAAAACGCAAGACGAAATTATTGATTTAATTTTATCTAAGGATTGTTGCATTAAATTATCAAAACAAATCCCAGAAGGATATATGAAGACGGATGGAACGATTTCTCCAATTGAAGAGATTATTTTAATTAAAAAAAAATACATTACTTATAAAATATATTGAGGTAAAAAAAATATGTTAGAAATGATCATTGCCGGTATTCAAAAAGAAAATAAATTATTATTAGGAAATTCCAAACCGGAAGGTAATGGAATGTTATGGCACATTCCAGAAGATTTTCAATGGTTTCGAGAAAAAACAAAAAATAAAATCCTACTAGTAGGAGAAACTACTAGTAAATTCATGCCCATCGAAAAAATAAACGGCAATTTAGGAAGAAAAGTTATTGTGTTAAAAACAAAAGAAGATTCAAATAAAATTATCAAAGAGTTAAAAAAAAATCCTTCTGAAAATTACATTGTATGTGGTGGCTTAACCATTTATAATTATTTTTTAGATCATTGTATTTTCGATAAAATATATTTTACCTTAATAAATAATAATGTAAAATATAAAATACCTAAAGAACCATTATTTTTAAATTTAAACAAATTCAACCAATATTCCTTTAATGATTTTCACGAAACGGAAAACGCTAAATTTTATATTTTGAAAAAGAGGTAAAAAAATGAATGAAAACAACATCATTAAACAAATGATAGAGCAAGGAAAAGTAAATGAAGACTCCAAGCATTGGCTAAATTATGTAAATGATGTTTGGAACATTCATACAAATACTTTTAACAATGAACAAGATTCCTACAAGAATATAGAACAAGAAAGATTCGATAAACAAAATACAATTTTCAAAGCGAAGGATTTTGGATTATTTTTACAAAATGATCCTCTTTTAAGAATTGGTAATTGTTTACGACAATTATATTTTGATTGTATGAATTCTTATCAAGATCCAAGAGATTATAATATAATTTTTGAGTTAGAAAGAAATTTTTTAATCAAAAAACAATGGTTAGAAAAATTAGGTTTTTGTGGTTTATTAAAGCCATCCACAAACGAGATAATAAATTTTTTTGGTTTATCGATTCAAACTACAGAAGATGCTTTTATTTATGATTACGAGAAAGAAAAAGAGTACGCTTTACTTATTAAACCGGTTAACGAAACGACACAAACTATTAAAAAAAAAATATTTACTAAACATGAACCTATTTTTTATCACATTGCAGAAATTATTTTAAATATGATTCTTTTGAAGAAACCAGTAAAAGTATTATATGTAGGAAAAAATAAAGCCGTCGCCGGCGACGAACTTAATTTTGGAATTATTCAAAACATTTTATATTGCAATAATAATCCACTAAAAAACATAGATGTCAGATGGGTTTTAGAGGATTTAAAAAAAATAAAAGAAATGTTAGAAAAGGAAATGCTTCCAGAAAAAAGTTATAGTTTTGAAAAAAGCTTAACGATAGAAGAAATAAACGATTTATTAAATAACGAAATCATTCAAGATTTCGAAACTAAAAAATTATTAAATGGAGGAACGTATACTTCTTATCAATGCAAAGATTGTAAGTATAGAAGTGTATGCAATATGAATGCAACTAACGAAGGAACAACAAATAATTGTTAATTCTCCTTTAAAAGACATCACGGTAAATAGTGGACCAGGAATGGGAAAGACAACTTTGTTGTTAGAAATAACAAAAAAAGAACAAAATAAAAAACATTTAATTTTATGTTTTAATAGCAGCGTAAAGCAAGAAATACAAGAAAAAATAAGTAAAAATAATATAAAAAATGCCGAAGTAATGACATTTCATTCTTTGGCATTTTCTTTTTTTAAAGAAGAAAACCATATAGAAAATTTTAGAAACCGAAACTTTAATATAAATTTGAACTATTTTTCTATCTATTCTATTCTATATAAACTAGGATTAGTTGAAAACTTAGAAGACGAGTTCATTCCTCAAATTTTAGATTTTTTTCATAAGTATACCCAAAGCAAAAAAAGAATTATAGATATTATTTCTAAAGAGTCTGTATTATATCCTATTATTTCCAAAGTAATGAATTATTTGATAAAAAATAAAGACGCTCCGATGTTTCATGAGTTATATATTAAAATATTTCAGTTAATGAACCCTAAAGTTTCTTATGATGTTATTTTAATTGATGAATTTCAAGATGTAACCCCTTGTTACCTTTCTATTATAGAAAGTATTTCCGAAGGAAAAAAAGTTGTAAAAGTAGGGGATAATCTACAAAAAATTTATGGATATAACGGAGCAATAGGGATCTCAAGTTTTAACTATTCATTAACGGAATCGTTCAGAGTCGGAAAAGAAAATATGGATTTTTGCAATCAATTAGTACAAAAAATCTTAGATACTAATGTATACGATGTAAAAGGGAACAATCCAAATCAAAAGATTGTAAAAGAACAAAAAAGAAAAGTAGTAAAAATTTACAGAACAAATAAAAATATGTTGCAAGAAATTATAGAAACTGCAAAGCAAGAAAAAATTTGTGCATTTTCGCAATCTATATTTGATTTATTTCAACTTTTTTTAGAATTATTAGAAATAGAAAAACATCCTGTTATATACCAAGGAATTACAGTTTTTTCTATGTTGCAACTAAAAAAAATTTTGAAAATCACAGAAGATTCTCATTTAAAATTGTTTTTTGCACTTGCAAAAAAATATAAAACAGCATTAGAAGAAAATATAAAAAACGTATTAAATTTTTCGGTACCGGAAACAGTGACTGACGACTATGATGTAAAGTTCATTACTTCTCATAGATGCAAAGGAATGGAATTTAAACATGTAGAATTAGCAAATGATTTTATCCCTTTTGATAAAATTCAAAAAGATTTTTTGGAAAAAGGAGATGTGACAAAATTAGATGAATTATACATTCTATATGTAGCATTAACAAGAAGTTTTGGAACTTTGAAATTAAATTTTGATTTAGAAAAATATAAGGATTCAATATGTTAAATAGAATTTTAATTTTAAAATTAGAACTAATGAACGACTCTAGCGATATAGAAGAAATTAAAACTTTTGGAAATTGGTTATACAATATAGCCAGTCTTACTAAAAATAAAAAAAACGTAACGATTTTTCGAGAAAACAATCACGTTTATTGGATTAAAATGAAGCTCAATAAAAATTGTGTTGGTGTTAGTTTACGTAAACTTCTTGATAAAGTATATAAAAACATAACAGATATAGATATGTTATTAACAGATGAAATAGTTTGTAAAGTAAGAGAATTTTTTGAAAAAAATAATTTTAACTTTAATATAACTAAAATATTTGTTGATATAACATCGGGAAGTATAGTTTTTTTAAGATTCTGTTGTTTCAAAGACAAAAATGATGTTTTTCAAATAGTTCAAGATGCAACTTATAAAGAACCCATAACGTCAAAGCTTCAGTTGCAAAATTTTCATTTTGCAGACCCTTATGAAAAAATATTCGGTATAGAAGATATCACAAAAGAACTAGTATGGAAATATAAATTATTTTTAAATTTACAAACAGATGAATATAAATTATTTCAAAGAATATTAAGAATCTTTAGGAGTACACCATTTATGTTACAAGAAAGTTTAATGGAGAATTTCAGAACTTTAGATATATCGATTTTGTCAGAAGAAATGACATACGAAATGATTAAAAAAAATATGGAGAAAAAAAATGATTAGCAATAGAAGCAGTGGGTTCAAAAGGTTGATGGATCAACATGGAGATCCAGATTCAAAAGAAAATATTTTTGCAATGATTTCTTCCTATGAAAACAAAATTCAAAACAGAGTTCCGTTACAAGATATTAAGCCGGAACATTTTCATAAAGCAATGAATGATTCTATTGATTTTATCGAAATGTCTGATAGAATTTTATCTTTCGTAAAACAACTTAGTTTAACAATTCGTGTAAGAAAAGAACTAGCTCAAAAACAATATGATTTTGAAGAAATTAAAGCAAGAAAACAAATAGAATCTTTACAAATAATTTCCGAAATATCGAACAAAACAGAAAAAACAAAAATTGTTCAAAGGATGATTCAAGAACAATTACTAGAACAAATAAACAAATACGAAACATTAAAACTTGAATATGATTTATCTTTAGCTTATGTTGAAGATGCAGTTAGAACAAGAGAACTAACCTACGCTTATTATCAAGCAGTTAAACAAGTGACTAAAATGTAAAGGAGGTTGCCGGCAACATGATATTAGATGGTTTAGAAGGAATCAAACAATTACAGAAACATTATAAGAAAAATTTAATGATTATGTTCCTTATCAAAGATGAAGAAGAAAAATATCTTATTTCGAAAAATCCATTTTTTAATACTCAATTTTCCTTCCCTTGTTTTCATTTAGAAAATACAGACAATATAGGTGCGGAAATTAACCATTTTTTGTTGCATGAATGTAAAGTGGTTGGTCATTTGGATAAATTCTTAGAAAGAGCTCCAAATGTCTGTTATATAGATAATAACTTAACAACTGTAGAATTCATGTGTTTAACATTAAAAAAAGAAGAAGAATTTACAAAAGAAAAAATAAAAGCAGAAACACCTGAACCAAGCGGAAAATACAAATCAGAAAAATTTGTTCCGTTACAAGAGTTAAAAACAATGTTTTATAAAAACCAATTAAATAGCGTATCTATGTTTTTTGCATTAAGAGACGCGGAAATACCAATGCCGAGTGGAAGTACTACAATTACTTTCGACAGCTCAATAGGAGCGGAATAAATATGCATTGGAAAGAATTACAAAGTATAATAAAAATAGCCTTTCAAAAAAATCTGGAAGATTTAGTTGATTTAACAACCGGGAATTGGAAGTGTGGTACATGTAAAGAAAAAGCTAAATTTTTAGATAAAGAATTGATTTTAAAAGCATTGAAGGAGAAAGAAAATGAAATTAAACAACAAGATGATTTCTATCAAAAACGATGATTTTTTTCTTGTATTATGTTTTCCTTTTTTATATACTGAAAAAGCAGAAATATTCGGTTCTATTTATTCTGCAAACTCTATAGAAATATGTTATAATAAAAAAAATAAAAAACTTCATTTTCAGTTTGTAGGCAAAAAAAACGAAAGAATAACTGGCTTTTTCCCTAAAAAAAATATTTTAAAAAATATAATTTTTATAGCAAAAACTTATAAAGTCTCCAAAGAATTAATTTCGCAATTGGAGAAATTAGAGGAGGAATATGAAGAAGATAATCTGTATCATGGGAAAAAGCGCTACAGGAAAGAGCACTATTATTAATTACATTACAAAAAGAAACTCTGATTTTTTTTCTGTAAAAAGTTATAGTGATAGACCGATAAGAGAAAATGATCCAAACGATATAAACACACACATCTTTGTTGATAAAAAATTCAAAAAGAAAAATGTACTTTCTATTTATGAAGATAAAACAAATAATTATGAAAACTGGATCACCGATGATTGTTTTCATGAAGAAAAAATCAATTTATTTGCAATCGATTCTATATCATTTATTGATTTTTATACAAAATACAACAAACGATATGAAATAATCGGTGTATACTTATATTTAGATGAAAAAGAAAGAGAACAAAGATTTAAAAAAAGAAGTTCTTTACCGTTTTCGTCAGAAGAACATTTATCTCACAAACATTTAGATGATAACAAAACACCTTACATTATGATAAATATAACAAATAAAGATATTTCAGCATGCGTTGAATCGTTCGATCAAATATCATTTGTACATTTTAGAAAATAAAAAAAATGAGAAAGAATAAAACTTTCTCATTCATTTATAACTTTGTAAATTTCAGTAGTTAAAACGTTACCAACGAATTTCATTAATTCTTCGATGCTACGTTTAGCATCTAAATCTTTGAATTTGGAATCGCTTGTAACATAAGTATTTAAGATTTGTTCCATACTTTCTAAAATTGTTTGTTTCTGTTCTTCTTGTACTTTACAAGCTAACTTTATAGACTCATCATCATATGAAAGTCTATTTAAGTTGTAAATAGATTTATTAATAACAGAATCAACAATATTTTGAACCTTTTTTAATGTAATTTCCAGATTATTCTTATTAATATGATTTTGTTCTATTATCTGAAAAAATAGAATTTGTATTTGCAATAACATCATATTATTTTGAGAATTACATAAAATTTCAAAATCATTAACGGACATGTTAGTTTTATTTAGGATTAATTTTTTTAACTCTGACAAGTCAGCTTTATAATTTAACATGGAACTTTGAAATTCGCGTAATTGATTGATCAAAATAGAGTCAAAATCTTCTCTTGTTTTCTCATCTTTTTTTGTTTTTCTTTCAAAAAAAGTGAAGAAAAAATATAAGGTCCATGCACCTATCACAAGTAAAACTCCATGTTGAGAAATCAATTGTATCATATCTATTAACATATATCACCTGTAAAAATATATTTTGTTATCATTATATATAAAAAGATAATAAAAAAAAGTCAAATAAAGGAGAAAAAAATTGAAAAAAGAATTAGAACAACAATTATTAGAATTAGACGAAACATTAGAAATCGATGTCAAGAAAGTGAAATATATCACTTTCGAAATGGAAGATGGTACTAAAAAAACCATCACGAAATTAAGTTTTGTAGAGATGTTGAAAAACTTAGAAGAAAATAAAGAAAACTTTGAAAGATTAAGCGATGAAGAACAAGAAAGCGAAGATGATTTCCTAGATTATTATCAAGATGAAGAAATCAGAAGTTTAAAAGACTTGCAAAACGCTATGAAAACACTATTTGGAATTTTATAAGTTATTTTAATCAATAAACACTTTTGAAAGAGATTGGTGAACAAACCAATCTCTTTTTTTCTATTTTAAGGAGGTAACTTTGAAACTATGCAGAAAAAGGTTGTAATTAACGAACAAATTGTATATACAGTAGCCGAAACAGCAAAGATATTAAAAGTGAACAAAAATAAAATATACGAATACATTAACAAAGGTTTCTTACCTGCTATAAATTTAGGAACTTTAAAGGTAACTCATAGTGCTATCTTATCATTTTTAGAAAAATATGAGGGAATGAATTTAAGCAATTTATGTGATATTCACCCAATTGTTAAAAAGGAAGGTAGCTATGAAAGGAAGTGTTAGAAAAAAAGGAAATAATTGGTACTATTCTTTCGATGTATCACCAAAAGGAGAAAAAAGAAAAAGAATCGAAAGATTAGGAGGAAAAACTAAAAGAGAAGCGCAAAGTGCTTTGCGAAAAGCCATAGAAGATTTTGAAACGGAAAAAATGAAAGAACAAGATATTACTATCTTGGATTTAATAAAATTAAGAATGGAAAAATATGAACCAGCAATTTCTAAAACCACTACAATATTAAAAAAAAAGGACAGAATAAGATGGTTTAAATATGAAGAAAATTTAAATATTTCTTTTTATGATCCAGATTTAATAGAAAAATTACAAAAATTTATAAATTCCCTTGCTTTAAGATACGCACAAAGTACATATACACAAGTAAGGAATGATATTCGTTCAGCATATTACTATGGAATAAATTATATGAGATTAATCCCGATTGCCAGTATTAAAACATTAAAAATTCCAAAAAAAGCTCCAAAACCAAGAAAATTAATTTATTCAGAAAAAGAAATAGAAAAAGCGTTGGTTTTAGCGAATAAAAACATAAAAATGATTTTAAAAATACTGGTCGGTAGTGGAATGAGAATAGGTGAAATAATCGGGTTGGAAGTAAATAATATTGATTTTAAAAATAGAACTATCACTATTACAAAAACATTTATACGTTTCCCAAATGTTAGTAATAGATTATATGGTCCACCAAAAACAGAATCATCTGAGAGAATCGTTGTAATTTCTGAAAAATTATGTAACGAAATGAAACTATATTTAGAACAGAGAAAATGCATCCCACTATATTTGAAAGCACAAAAAGATTATTGGGAACTTTCAAACAAAGGAATCCCTTTCGACCCACTCATAAGAAATCGTTTTGGAAATGCCATGAATTACAAAAGTGTCTTGGATTCATTTTCTATTATTACAAAAAAAACTGGAATAAAATTATTATCTCATTCCTTCAGAAGAACACACGCTTCTACTTTACATGAACAACATTTACCTATGGAAAATATTTCCAATAGACTTGGGCATGCAAGTTTAGAAACAACAGAAAAATATATTTTTGAAACTGAGCGTAGTCAAAAAGAACTCATTAAAATTTTAAAGAAAAAAAATATGTAGGAAAACATGTAGGAAAATACATAAAAAAATATTTTTCAAAAAATAAGACGTTAAAAAAACCAATGTTTTCAACAAAAAAAGAATGGCGTTCCCGATAGGATTTGAACCTACTACCTACCCCTTAGGAGGGGGTCGCTCTATCCGAGTGAGCTACGGGAACGCAAACATACAATATAGTATACCATAAAATATCAAGAAAAAACAACAAAAATTTTTCTTAGAGCACAGGAGCAAATAATCGAAAGACAGCTTCTTTTACTTTTCTCCACAAAGCTCTGGAACGATAATTTGGATAAGAAATTCGTTCGGATGCTGCAATATCTTTTGTAAATTGTTTCTCAAATTCTCCTACCACATCTTTTTCATAGATGTTGACATTGATTTCAAAATTTTGATAAAAACTACGATAATCTACATTGCAACTTCCCATACTGACAACTTCCCCGTCCACCATAATTACCTTACAGTGTAAAAAACCCTTTTCATACTCCAGAATGTCCGCTCCCAATTCCAACAATTCTCCAATAAAATAATGATTTACCGGTTGAATGATAAAATGATCCGATTTTGCAGGAATCATAATTTTTACTTTTATTCCGGAAAGACAGGCAATCTTTAAGGCATCTAAAATAATATCATCGGGAACAAAATACGGAGTTTGAATATAAATATGAGATTTTGCTCCTTGAATTAAATTCAAATAGTTATCTCGCAAGGTATGAAAATCAAAATTAGGTCCGGAAGTAGCGACTTGCATATATCCCGTATTTCTTCCCTTTCTTCTTTTAATCTCCTGCATGACTTCCTGCATATAAGGATATACTTTTTCTCCCAATTGTCTTTTTTCTCGAGAGGCGATATTCCAAGTAAAATAAAATTCTTTTTCCAGTTCCACCACAATCTCTCCCGCCACTCGCATTGCCGTATCTCTCCAGTATCCCAATTTCCCGTTTCCGATATACTCATCTCCAATGTTAAATCCTCCAACATATGCAATCTTACGATCAATAATGCACATTTTTTTATGGTTACGATAATTTGCATTTAAACTGATATTGATAAAAGGAAGCGGAGAAGGGAAAAAAATACGATATTCTATTCCCGCCGTTTTCAAAATTTTTCTCATGGAAAAAGAAGGAGGATTGGCTCCATCCAACAATAAAAAAATTTCAACACCGACTCTCGCTTTTTCAACTAAAAGATTCAATATCTGGCTCCCCAACATATCCTTTCGAAATAGATACATTTCCATTTTGATTTCTTTTTTCGCCTCCTTTAAATCTTGCAATAAGGCTCGAAAATACTTTTGTCCATCAAAATATGGTGTCATGGTATTTTGCCAAGTCAAACGATTTTTGGATGTCATTTCCAAGTAATGAATCAATTTTTCCCAATTTTGTAAATCTTTTCTTTGGGAGAATTCTATCATATCCTTACTTTCCAAACGTGCTAATTGATAGATCTTATTTGCTTTTCTTCTTTTTCGAAAACTGATTCCAAAAAAAAGATAAGCAATAAAGCCGATATAGGGAGCCAGGCTTAAAATAATTGCCCAAAGAAGAGTATATAATGGATTTTTTCTTTCCAAAAGAACTAAAATAAGAATAAAACTAAGGTTCATAATCCAAATATATTTCAATAAAATCGATGTCATTTTCAGAATGGGCTCCATCATTTTTCTCTCCTTTTTCTACTTTCTTATTATCATAGCATTTTTTTCTAATTTTTTCCATTTTTAGTCTTGTTTCTTGCAATCTTTTACGTTATAATTAGAATAGAATACTATACAATAAGCGAGGTGTTACTATAATATGGATAAATTTTGGGATTATTTTTCTTCCGAACAAAAATTTAATCTCTTTTTAGGAGAAGAATACTGTGCTTATGACCAAAGTCCTTCCAGAAAAGAATTAGCCGCTTTTCTGCTGGACAAGCTTCCGGAATCTCTAAGACATCGAATCCGTAATAAAGAATCTCTGTCAGAAATTAGTCAAGATCTTTTAGATTTGGCTATTTTTTCCAGAAGCAATTTAATCAAAACTGTAGAAGAATTTCTAAAAAATATATCTTTGGATTTTTCTTGTTATGCTTCTATTTTAGAAAATAAGCGTTTTCAATCCATTATCAGTATGAATTTATTTCTTCCTTTGGAACGAGAATTTCATGAAAAATTGCATCCTATTTTTCCTTTTTCAGAATCGGAAAAAGAAAAAACGAATAAATTAGCCTTTTATAGAATTTTAGGCTGTATGACACAAGGAGACAAAGTTTTTTTAACATCACAGGATATTAAAAAATTAAAAATATTATCTTTTTATCAATCTTTCTGGTCTCAACTTCGAAAAGAATTGATGGAACGTCCTACGATTTTATTGGGAATGGATCTGGAAAATACAGATGTACAAGAAATTCTCGGCTTTTTATTGGAAGAAATTCACTATGAAAAGCAAGCTGTTTATCTCGTGACATCTTCTTCCATTTTGAGTTCAAAAGTGGCAAATTTTATCAATAAATATGATATTAAACTCCTCACCAAAAATATGGACTCGTTTCAGGAAAATTTCAACAAGAAAGTTGTTGATGTCCAAAAACAGTTTGTGAGGTAGAAGAAGAGTATTCTTCCTCTACCGATACCGAAGAGAAAAAAATGGATGAACCGAGTTCTATTAAAAGCAATAACTCTGTAAAAGAAAAAAAATTACATGTCATTCCTGTAACAAAAAACATCAGGCTTGAAGAAAATTTAGAAATTCAGTTTTCTTCTCTCCAATTAAAATATTTTCCTATTTCCTATCGAAATTTTTCTACTCAGGAAAAATTCTTAGAGATTATTCCTTTGGGAACAACCGATGTACAAGTAGGAGAGCAAATATTACACAATGTAACCTTACGAGCCTTTGTATACAAAGATTTCAGACTTTTGGAATTTAAAACTCGAGAATTTCGTTTCGCATTTAGCGTAGAGCTCTTTGACAATGTTTTTTTCAGCCGAGAAGCCTTTTTACAGTACGAACTCTCGGCAGATTTAAACAATCCGCGATTAGAAAACATTTTTGTCTTGTTTCATAATCTTTTCTCCGGAGCAAATATTGTATTTCAATACAATCATGCAAAAAGTGAGTTGTCTATCAAAAATGACATGGAAGCGTTCAAATTTTCTCTGTTAAGTTCCGCTCTTGCAAAATATCAAAGTCAAATGTCATCCATTCTTACTAAGAAAGAAAAGAATTTTTCCTCTGTAAAAAGCTCTTTCTATGAACTGGAAATACTACACTATTATTTGAGTGGAAAAACTTTCTATGATGCATGGATTAATGCGAAATTTCCTAAAGGAGAAATACAAGCAGGAGACTCTGTACAGTTTGTTCGAACTTTTTCTTATCCCTTCCAAAGACTTTCGTATGATATTCGACAAACAATTACTCTACGACAAGAATTGGGAAATCTCGGAACAGAGGACAGCATTCAATTAAATAGGAAAAGTGCTTCCATTTCTTTAGAAGCCATTCAAAAATAAACAAATTAGGAGAATAAGAATGTCAATAAAATTAGATCAAACTACTTTTTTTGAGGAATTTACCATTGATAAAGATTATTTTGATGCTACCGGCTTAGAATGGGAAGAATTGGTGCGTATCTATGAAGATTATGTTCAACTCATTCCCAGCTTAGAAAAAGAAGCGGAATACATTGTATCAAAACTTATCGACGCTCCCAACGTTCACTCTGTGAGAAGAAGAGTCAAAAAAGCAAAACATCTGATTGAAAAAATCATTCGAAAGGGGAAAAAATACAAAGATAGGAATATTTCTGTAGACAACTATCGTGAAATTGTAACAGATTTGATTGGAATTCGAGTGTTACATCTTTTTAAGGATGACTGGAAAGGAATCCATCATAATATCTTAAATCTTTGGGAACTAAGTGAAACTCCTCAAGTCAATATTCGAAGAGGAGATTATAACTTACAACAATTTCGGGAAAGTATCTCGGACTTGAATTGTGAAATTATTGTGAGAGAACACGGATATCGTTCGGTACATTACCTTGTCAAAATTCCCATTACCATTTCTTTGAATGTATTAGTGGAAATTCAAGTTCGTACCGTATTTGAAGAAGCCTGGAGTGAAATCGATCACATCATGCGTTACCCTTATGACACGGATAATCCGGTTATTACAGAATACCTTGCAATTTTTAATCGTATGGTAGGTTGTGCCGATGAAATGGGAACTTTTTTAAAAAAAGTAAAAAAAGATTTTTCATTGGGAAAAGAATTGCCGGAAAATTTCGTTCCCCGAGATTTGGATTTAAAATTTAAATAAGAAAAAAGTGGCTATCTTGAAATAATTTTAAGATAGCCCTTTAATATATTGAAGATTTTTTGCTCTTTCATTCTGTCATGTCGTATTGCAAAAGAAAAGCTATTTCGAACCCCCTTTGAAAGGATAGTACTATGGAGTTAAAATATCAACTGAATCGAAAAAAAATAAAACGAATGATTTTACGAGTATTGAAAGATGGAAGTCTACAGGTAAATGCTCCTTTTTCGGTTTCGACAAAAGAGATTGAGAACTTTCTACAAGAACAAAGCACATGGATTGTAAAAACAAGGCAAAAAGTACAAAATCAAAAAAGAAAGAAAAATCCTTTCCAAGCTCAATATCTGTCCGGAGAGAAACTTTCTATTTTTGGAAAAGAAGTCACTCTGCAATTGAGAATTTCAGAAAGTTTCTCCATTTATCTTGGAAAACACTTCCTCTATGTTTTTTATCGACAGGAAGAGCAAGAGCAACTGGTTCCAAAAATTCAAGAATATTTTTTAGATTTGCTAAAAAACACTTTGGAATCTTATCTAAAAAAGTATTCGGAAAGTCTAAATCTTTTTCCAAGTAAATTTCAAATCAAAACAATGAAGTCCGCTTGGGGGATTTACCACACGAAAGGAAATGATATCAGTTTTAATAGCCTTCTTCTGTCACAAACCGAAGAATTCATCGAATATGTTGTAGTCCACGAACTATGCCATCTTCGTTATTTAAATCATCAAAAAGAATTCTGGAATTTGGTAGCTAGCCAAATTCCGAATTATCGTGAAATTCGAAAAAGCTGTCGGGAGTGAGATCTTTTTCGTTTTCTTTTTGATACATCTCTCCAAAAGAATCCGCTTTCCACACATAAACACGGTAGGCTATTATTGTTTCTCTGAAAACTTCCCCTTCTGACAAAAAACTGGACAAGCGAAAAATTGAGTGCTATAATAATTAGCATAAAAATTAGGGAGGCATTATGTCATATGGAATACAAATCAAAATTAGGCTTATTAGACACCGAGATCGCTATCAAAAAAGTAAAAGATTTTTTTGAAAAAGAACTATCCTTAGAACTTTCTTTAATTCGAGTTTCCGCTCCTATTTTCGTAAGACCGGAAAGCGGATTGAATGACAATTTAAATGGGATTGAAAGACCTGTTTCTTTCGACGTCAAAGCAGGAGATATTGCGGAAATCGTTCATTCTTTAGCAAAGTGGAAGAGAATGGCTCTGTATCGTTATGGAATTGAAACCTATAATGGTCTATATACGGACATGAATGCCATTCGAAGAGATGAAGACCCGGATGCTATCCATTCTTATTATGTAGACCAATGGGATTGGGAGAAAATCATTAAAAAGGAAGATAGAAATATAGAAACCTTAAAACATGTTGTGGAAGGAGTCTACTCCGCTTTACGAAAAACGGAACGATATTTGAGAACGCAATATCCGACTCTTAGTAAAAAATTACCGGAAAAGATTACTTTTATCACAACACAAGAATTGGAAGATAAATATCCAAATCTTACTCCAAAAGAAAGAGAGCATGCCATAGCAAAGGAACACAAAGCGGTTTTTCTTATGAAAATTGGAGGAACTTTGGCTTCCGGACAAAAACATGACGGTAGAGCTCCCGACTATGATGATTGGGAATTGAATGGAGATATTCTGGTTTGGTATGAGCCCTTACAAATCGGATTGGAACTTTCCTCTATGGGAATTCGTGTTGATGAAGAATCCTTGGAAAGACAATTAAAAATTTCAGGTTTGGAAGAAAGGAAAGCTTTTCCGTTTCATCAAATGGTACTGAACAAAGAATTACCATACAGCATTGGAGGAGGAATCGGACAATCCCGGATTTGTATGTTTTTCTTGGAAAAAATTCATATCGGAGAAGTGCAAGCTTCTATCTGGCCGGAAGAAATTCGTAAGGAATGTGAAGAAAAAAATATTATTTTATTGTAAAAAGAAGATTGACTTTTTTACAAAGAATAGGTATAATAAATAAAATTAAAAAATATTAGGAGGGAATAAAAATGAAATCTGTAGTGAGGAGAAGGCAATTTCATACTTGTTAAAATTGAATAGCCTTGTATCATTGACTTTGTTTTCATTTTTATTTTATCACATTTTGTATTAAGTATATCTGAGAGGTCAATAGAAATATTCTATTGACTTTTTTATGAAAATGTATATTAAAACGAAAAACAGTTTGTCAAAAACTGTTTTTTTATTTTTTAGGAGGACATGGTGGAATATTTACAAACATTACAAGACATTTTTTTAGCGGAAGATCGTTATCTTTACATTCTAAACGGATTGGGATTTTCTGTGGGGGTTACTCTTTTTGCGGCGATTTTAGGAATTTTATTGGGAATTCTGTTAGCCTTACTGAAATTATCTCAATCGAAATTCTTGTCCCAAATTGCCTTACTGTACATTGATATTGTGCGTGGAACGCCGGCTGTTGTACAACTGATGATTTTAGCTAACATCGTTTTTGTGGGAGCCTTACGAGAAACTCCTATTTTATTGGTTGCAGGAATTGCTTTTGGAATGAATTCCGGAGCCTATGTGGCGGAAATCATTCGTGCCGGAATTGAAGGTTTGGAAAAGGGACAGACGGAGGCAGGAAGAGCTTTGGGGCTTAGCTATGCTCAAACAATGAAATTTATTATCATTCCACAGGCAATTAAAAAAATTCTTCCGGCTTTAGTCAGTGAATTCATCACGTTATTGAAAGAAACTTCCATTGTCGGATTTATTGGAGGAGTTGATTTACTGCGTTCTGCCAATATCATTACAAGTCAAACCTATCGTGGAGTGGAACCTTTATTAGCTGTCGGTATCATCTATTTAATATTGACAAGCATATTTACCATATTGATGAGAAAAGTAGAAAAGGGGTTGAAAGTCAGTGATTAGAGTTGAACATTTAGATAAAAATTTTGATAACTTAAAAGTGTTAAAAGATATTTCCGTAGAAATTCAAAAAGGAGATATTGTAGCAATTATAGGTCCTTCCGGAAGTGGAAAATCTACTTTTCTTCGTTGTATCAATCGTTTAGAAGAACCCAGTGCCGGACATATTTTTATTGATGAAGAGGATTTAATGGAGGAAAATGTCGACATCAATAAAATTCGAGCCAAAGTGGGAATGGTATTCCAACATTTCAATCTATTCCCACATATGACGGTATTGGAAAATTTGATCTTAGCACCGGTACAAATCAAAAAGATGCCGGAAGAAGAAGCAAAAGAAAAAGCAAAAGCCTTATTGGATAAAGTTGGATTATCGGATAAGGCGGAAGCCTACCCAAATCAATTGTCCGGCGGACAAAAACAAAGAATTGCCATTGCAAGAGCTTTGGCAATGGAACCGGAATTGATTCTATTCGACGAGCCGACTTCCGCCTTAGATCCTGAAATGATTAAAGAAGTGCTGGATGTTATGAGAGAATTGGCAAAAGAAGGAATGACTATGATGATAGTAACTCATGAAATGGGATTTGCTAAAAATGTAGCTAACCGTGTTTTATTTATGGATCAGGGAGCCATCATCGAAGACTGTCATCCGAAAGAATTATTTGAACATCCGAAAAGTGAGCGTGTGAAAGATTTTTTAAATAAAGTGTTAAATAAATAATTTTTGATAAAAAGAATTCTATATAAAAAAAGAGGAGTGATGAATATGAAAATGATGAAATATTTTGGAATGTTTATTTTAATGGGAATGATGTCGGCAGTAATGTTTGCAAAAACTCTTTATGTGGGAACCAATGCAGAATTTGCCCCTTTTGAATATTTAGAAAAAGGAAAAATAACCGGTTTTGATATCGAACTGATGAATGCTCTTGCAAAAGAAATGAAAATGGATATTAAAATAGAAAATATGGCATTTGACGGTCTGTTACCGGCTTTACAAATGAAAAAAGTGGATGTTGTCATTGCAGGGATGACAGAGACTCCGGAAAGAAAAAAAGCGGTTAACTTTACAAAACCTTATTTCAAGGCAAAGCAAGTTATTATCACCAAAAAAGGAAAAGATATCAAAGATTTCCAAGAATTAAGCGGAAAAAAAGTAGGCGTAATGCTTGGATTTACAGGAGATGCAGTCGTGAGTGATATCAAAGGAGCTAAAGTACAACGATTCGATGCAACTTACTCTGCCGTAATGGCACTGGAAAATGGAAAGGTAGATGCTGTGGTTGCCGATTCCGAACCTGCTAAAAAATATATCGCAAGTTACAAAGACTTATCCATTGCTTCTGCCAAAGCGGAAGAAGAAGATTACGCAATTGCTGTTCGAAAAAATGATAAGGTCTTATTGGAGAATCTAAATAAGGCTATGGAGAAAGTAAAGGCAAACGGAACCTATGATGCTTTATTGAAAAAATATTTTAAATAGAGGAGGAAAACATGAAAATTGATGTATTCTTAACAGCGGAAGAAGCAAAGAGAAAAGAAATTCATGACAGCAATATCGTTGTCATCGATGTGTTACGAGCAACTTCTGTTATGATTACGGCAATGGCTCATGGAGTTTCCAAAATTCACCCCTATGAAAGTATAGAAGAAGTGAGAGAAGCCTCTCTTGCTTCTTCTTTTTCAATTCTATGCGGAGAGAGAAAAGGACTTGCCATACATGGCTTTGACTATGGAAATTCTCCTCTGGAGTATCAAAAAGATAACATACGAGGTGCAGAAATGTTCATGACGACAAGTAACGGAACTCGTGCCTTACGAAATATCCATGGGCAAAATAACAGAATTTGGATTGCTTCTTTTTTAAATCTAAGCTCTATGAGTACTTTTTTAGAAACGGAGAAGAAAGACTGTATTCTTCTCTGTGCAGGAACGGAAAATGAATTTTCTCTTGACGATGCTCTCTGTGCAGGAATGTTGATACAAAAATTACGGAGCTATGAAAAATCGGATCTTGCTCTTGCCTTAGAAAGGCTTGCAAAAAATTCAAAAAATATAGCTGAAAGTCTGCATGCTGCAAAACATTATCGCTATTTAAAAAGTATCGGCTTGGAAAAAGATTTGGAATTTTGCTGCACTCCGGATCAGTATTCCCTTCTTTTGGAGTACGATCCGAACACAAACTCCATTTGTTCCATATCCTAATCACTTCATAACAGAAAAGAGCTGTCTCAAAATAATTTATTTTGAAACAGCCTCATCTTTTTCTTCCATGATATCCGGTATTTTATTTAAAACTCTTTTTTCCAAAATAGATTTCGCATTAATATAGACTTCTGTCACCTTTGTATCCGCATGCCCTAAAAAATCTCGAATTTCAACCAAATCTGCTCCATTTAAAGAAAGTTCCGTTGCAATGGCATGTCGAATATTGTGAGGACTCATATCTTTTTCAATGGAAAGCCCCAATGATTTAATCAAATCATAGAGGGCTCGATAGGAAAGTGCCTTGTTTTTTTCAAAGTGACTACAAAAAATAAAATGGTTTTGTAAGTCTTCTTCTTCCAAACGATGCAAGGCTTTCATTTCTTTTTTATATTCTTGTAATTTTTCCATCAAAGCGGGATGTATCGGTTTATATTGCTCTTTTCCTGATTTCGTCTTTTCCAGTTTTAAAAAATAACTTCCCTCCCGATTTAGTAAATGACGAAATTCCATATGCAACAATTCGTCACTTCTCACTCCCGTATAATATAAGGTGTATAAAATCATTAAATTTCGATAGTCTTTTTCACTTTTTATTTGAAATCGTTCAATGATGTGCTTGATGTCATTTGAAGAAATTTTTAAAATATTATCTAAGTTTCGGGCTGTTTTAAAGAGTTTCACATAACGAAAGGGATTTTCCACCTGATAGGCTTCCAATTCTTTATACAAAGACTTCATAGCGGAAATAACTTTATTCACGGAGCTTTTCTTCATCTTTCTTTCTTGCAACAGGTGAGAAATATATTGTTCTACATCTTCCCTTTCTACACCTTTCATCAGCGGTAAAATTTCATCCTGTTGAAAAGAAGCCTCTCCTTCATAGACGAAAGATAGAAAATCTTTCAAATAAAATAAATAATCTTGTAAAGTTTTTGGAGATTTATAGATTTCAAAAAAGCTTTTTCTTCCCTCCTGGGTTCTTTTTTTTCTACGTGGCAGAGCAATCTCTTGTCCACCTTGCTTGATAATATCCATATACAACCTCCTTTTTTCTTTCTACATTATACAAATTTCTCCAAAGAAAGTCTATTTTTTATTGCTTTTTTCAAAAAAATAAGCTATAATAATAGCAAATAAAAATTATTTTAACTAATTATTTCTTTTTTTAATGATTTTTTTTATAATAATTTAATAAATAATTATAAATGGAGATAAAAATTATGACTAATTTTGAAAAAATCGATTCTATGATTACTATGATAGAAGAAAATCAAATTCCGGAAGGAAAAACCTTCAATGAATTTAGTATGGAGTTTTTTCAAGAGGTAAAATTGTTACCTCTCTCCAAATACTTACGAAGTGTCGGAAGACACAAAAGACTGCCTAAAATCATGAATATGCGAAAGGCTGGAGAAGTTCTAACAGATACCTATTCAGACAGTGATTTAGTCAGTTTTGTAAAACGAAAATCCAAACTGGGAGAAATTCCGGAATTGGATTATCAAAGCATTATGCTGCTTCGTCGAATCGATGTTAAGGATAACTGGGAAAAGATTTTTCGCTTCTTTCGCGGAAGTGAAACTGTTGCGGAAATCAATTCTACCACTCGTCCTGAATTATTACCTCAAGAAATCGAAACCTTAGAAAATTTTTTAAAAGAAAAACTACGTATCAATGAAAAAGAATTGGATTGGCTGTTAGAAAAGTTTCACAAAATTTTATCAGAAAAAGAATTGCTGCGTGCCATTCGTAAACTGGCGAAGTAGGGGATTTCTATGAAAAAGAAAAAACTTATCTTAATTATGGAGCATAACTATGAGGAAGCTGTTAACGAAGTGTTAAGAAATCCGGAAATAGAGTATAAAGCATTGACCGTATTTTATCGTACGAAGCTAGAAAACGGACTGCAGTTTCTAAAAAAATTAAAACGTATTTTCTCTTTGGAAAATATTGTTCTTATGAGTGATATTGAATATCTTGCAAATGATTTGGAAGTTTCCTGTGTTATAGAATTGAAACAATTTTACGATTTTAATCTGGAGCAATTTTTGGAAGTTTATGAAAGTTCTGTGGAACATTTTGAAAGTTTTTCTTCCTTTTTACAATCCGTTTCAGACATCTTTCATTTTTCATTTCATATGTATGAAAAAGAAAATACTTGGTTCTCTTTGTTTCTGGGACATGGTATTTTAGTTATTAACGATGAAAATTATGATAAAATCTTACAAAATTATCACAAAATAAAGGCCCACACTTCGGATTTGGCTTTTATCAATTTGAATGAAGAAGGAATCGAAAAAAATTTAAAATTATTGAAAATGCTGGGCTCCGATTCTCAAATTACCTTTGGCTTGACGAATAGTTTAAAATCAAAATTTTCCCAATGGATTGATGTCATTGTCTACCAAAGAAGTCCCTACTATGAAAGAAATATTCAAAATTTTATTTTTCAAGTATTTTCCTTGAATTCTTGGGAAAAAGCCTTAGATTTGCTTCAAAACTTTTTAGAAATTGAGAAGAAATCCTTTGAAGCCGACTTGTATGAGGAAGAAGAGGATGTTTTAAAGACACCGAAACGATTTTTTCTGAAAATAGAAGAAAAAATTCAATTTATGGAAAAAGCGGAAGACGTCTTTTATTGTGCCAAAGATAAAAAAGAACATTATCGCTTGGAAAAAGATAGGAATTTTCTAGGATAACAAATACAACAAAAGGACTCTCTCAAAAATTACACATTTTGAGAGAGCCCTTTTTCTCTGGAATCTTTTTATTGCCCAATGCTACTATTATCTTTTTCTATGAAAAAGACATCTGTCTTGAAACAACTCCTTATTTAAATTGAACCACCAATCCGGTGTCATGTACCACTTTATTGGCTCGATCCATAGATTCCACCGCTCGAATGGCATACATTCCGGCTCTTGGAGCAGAGAAATAAAACATACCGTTGTCATCGGTATAAGTTCTTTTAGAGACCTTAGGCATTTTCGGATCTCCACCTCTATAAGTGTCATTCATCACATCAATCTTCGCATTGATAAAATCCACATCAATTCTTGCATGTTTTACCGGATTTCCGTCTTTGTCGACAAATTTAGCAACAAAAACATCTTCTGTCCAAAGATCTGCCGGATGTTTCAAAGGAATAATTTCAGGATAGCCCGGTGCCACTCTTTTGTCCCAGTCCGCTCCGGCCCCGTCTTTTGCAATAATCAATTTAGGAGCTCCAAAGAAAGTGTAGCCTTCATCTGTTGCATGATTAGGAATCATAACGAAAATAAAACTTCCTTGTCCTTTTAGCCCATCTTCCGGAGTGAAGATATAATCTAAAGTACGAACTGTATTTTTATCTGTTTTGATAACTCCGTCCGTGACTTTAGCTGTAAAATCTTTCTTTTCCCCATTATGAATCATATAGAATTCTTTTACAGGTAATGCCTTTCCATCTACCGTCCCAACTGCAACTCCACCTACTTCCCTTCCTTCTCCGGGATGTCCGAATAAAGTTTTTATCTTTACTTCTTTTTTCCCGCTGACATCCAAAGCATCTGTATACAAATATTGTGTGTGTGCCATAGCTGTTGCTGATAATGCCAATACCCCTGCCATCAAAACTAATTTTTTCATAAGAAAATCACTCCTTTTTCATTTGATCCAGCTTATTTTTCCAACATATAGTCTTTCCAGTCTCCAAAATCAAAAGCATCTACGGCTTTTTTCCATGCTTCTTGCTCCGCCTCTGTCAAAGCCGGACCTTTTTTTCCAATAATATGCCCCTCTCCTGCATTAAAATACACTTCATATTTGGGAGTTGCAGGTTTCGGAAGGGTAATACTGTTATCTTCTCCAAATTTCCCCTCATACAAGATTTCTTTTCCTTTGAAGGTTTCTTCCGGACCATTGTAAGGAGCATCTTTTACAATGATTACGGGAATTCCGGCAGCACTTGCTCCGTTTGAAAATCCGCCTTCCACATAAATGGTTCCGTCTCCATTATCATCCACAGACACCAAAGGAGCATGTGCCAATGCTGCGACAGATAATAAAGTTCCTAATGTCAGTACTAATTTTTTTCTCATAATTCCTCCTTCATCTATACTATAATTTTTCATTTTAAAAATGCTTTTTTTAAGGCATCTATGTTGTTTTTATAAGACTTCCAAATAGCTTCTTCATCCATCTTTCCATCTTTATCCATAGGAATATCTAAGGTATTTAGAACAACAAAGCTTCCTCCATTTTGTTCAATTTCTTTCACGACTTTTTTCTTCAGCCAACGATCCGATACGAAGACTTTTAATCCTGTTTCGTCCATAATCTTTTTTACTGTTTCTTCGGTCACTTCTTCCGGAGTTCTTTCTTCTGCGAAAATATTAAAATCGTTTAAAAAATAGTTGATGTTGGGACTCAAATTGATGACTTCTGCAGAATCTACTTCCAAAAATGCTTTGTTTCCATACTCTTCCATTTCCATTACTTTTCCTGTAAACGTTACTAAATTTTTTTCTAATGTTCCAGTTTCTTTCGGATAAAGTGCAATCAAATCTTTTGTAATAATAGCCGCCATTCGAACTAAATTTTTAGTTCCCATCCAAACATAGGGAATGACCTTTCCTTCTTTGTCATAGTTGAAAAATAACATGGATTTTTTAGAATCAAAAGGATAGGAAGCATCAATTTCCACTGTATGAATATTTTCCTGTCGAATTCTTTCAAATAGATTATCCTCTAACCAGATTTTAGAAATATCAATCACCGCATCCACTTTTTCTTTCGGTGGAACAAAACTATCCGCTGCAATCGCCTCTCTGATCATTGTCATGGAGGTATCGGAACCAAAGACCGATTCCACCCGAATATTGGTCCCCTTCGTCAATTCCTTTCCTAAAGAATAAGTACTTGAAATTGAAGTTAACACTAGATTTTTTCCAAACAAAGCGGAACTTAACAAAAAAGCTCCTAAAAAGAATAGTCGAATTTTCCTCATATGGCTTCTCCTTCCAAAAATTTCTTAAAAATGGTTCGAATGATAATGGTCAAGAAAAAAATACTTCCGGCTACAGAAATAATAGCTCCCCCGGAGGGAATGGATATTTGTAATTGAATCGGAAATACAATTCCCACGATACAGCTGATTAAAGAAAATAAGATACTATAAAAAACAAAACCTTTCATAGATTTTGCCAAATTTTTTGCAGAAGCCGCCGGAATCAATAGTAATGCCTCTACAAGAATAGAACCTACAATTTTCACAGAAGCTATGGTAATCACAGTAACCACTGCAATAAAAATATAATCAATCAGTTTGACATTAACTCCACGAACAGAAGCTAAGCTAGGATTAAAACTGGCTAGTAACATTCTATTGAAGTAAGGAGTAATGACAACACAAAGAACCAAAGCTGAAAACAATAAAATATAAATATCAATATCCGTAACCGTTAAAACAGAACCGAATAAAATACTTTCCAAGATATGAGCATTGACTTTTCCCGCCACTAAGATAAGCAAAGAACCTCCTAAGGCAATCGAAAAGGAAAGGAAAACTCCTATTAAAGTATCCGACGACATTTTCGTTCTATTTTTCGTATAATTGATAAACAATCCAAAAAGAATACAATAAGCGAACAAACACACATAAGGTGCTTGCATAGGCTCTCCCAACAAAATTCCAATCGCAATTCCCGTCATTGCGGCATGTCCCACCGCTTCTGAAAAGAAAGCCATTTTCTTGGTAACCACCATAGTTCCGACAGCACCTAAAATGGGACCAATAAATATGGCACAAATGAGAGCATTGACAATAAATTCATAGCCAAATGCCTCCGGTAATATGCCCTGATTGGCCAAAGATATTATAAAATTTCGTATACTATCTAGCATCTACAAACTCCCCTTTAAGCAAAAATTTCCAAAACACGTTTTTCATCAATTTCCACTTTGGGATCTCCATGAAAAATAATTTCCTGTTTGATACAGGTAACAAAATCCGCCATTTCTTTGACCTGTTTTAAATTGTGATGAATCCATAAAATCGTAATACCCTTACTTTTTAACTCATACAAAATATTCTTAAAATATTCTTCTCCTATCTTGTCAATTCCGGTCAAAGGTTCGTCCAAAATTAAAAGATTGGGTAGAGGATATAAAGCCTGTGCCAACAGGACTCTTTGTCTTTCTCCCCCTGACAAATTTCCTAATAGACGTTTTCTCTTATCGTACATCGACAAATGTTTCAACAAATCTTCCATGATAGGCTTGTATTCCCGAGTACTTCCCAAGAAACATGGTTTTGTCTGATAAGTCATACACATAAAGTCCTCCACGGTAATAGGAAGAGTTCTTTCAAAATCTAAAATTTGCGGAACATAACCTATGGTGTATTCTCCATTCTTTCCTGTTGCTTCTTTTTCGTCATATTGGAAACTAATCTCTCCTTCAAAGGGCATTTGCCCCAAGATACAACGTAACAAGGAAGTTTTCCCTCCTCCATTCGGCCCCACTAAGCAGTGAATACTTCCTTCCTGAATCGTTAAATTAATATTTTTCAAAATTTCTGTATTTGATAAGGTCAAATTCAGATTTTTAATGTCAATTCGAATTCCTTTCCCCATTTATTTCAATCCTTTTTTCTTTGCTACAAATTGCATAGCGGAAATGACCGAATTCAAGTTTTCTTGAATAAATTTCTCAAAACTATCTTTCGTATAAGGACCATTTGTCATATGAGATAAAGCTCTCACTTCTACTCCTGTTTCTTTATGCAAAGTATCAATGAATTTGCTTTGGAAAGCAGCTTCCGCAAAAATAATATCAATTTTATCTCTCTTAATCACATCAATAACTTCTTTCAAATCTTTTGCACTTGGTTGAACTCCATGAGCCGGTTCAATCACTGCTTTCACGTCGACTCCAAATTCAGACAACAGATAATCATAGCCTCCATGCATAGTTGCCACTCTAAAATCCAAATTTTTGTAAGAAGAAACTTTGGATAGAGCATCCGTTTTTATTTTTCTCAACTTTTTAGCATATTCTCTTGCATTTTTTAAATAATATTCCTTATTGCCGGGATCTAATTTTCCCAACTCTTTTGCAATGTTGTATACTTGTTGAATCGAAGTCGTAATCGAAATGAAAGTGTGTGCATTCATAATTTTTTCAGAACTTCTGCTTCCGGAAACAGGCATTAAAGAAACCCCTGCATTGGAATAAATAATTTTTATTTTCTTACTATTTGGGGCTGCTTTTATCATGTCAAAGACAAATTCATCATGTCCTACCCCATTTACAACAACCACATCCGCTTTTCCTAATTGCTTCAAATCTTCATATTGAGGTTGGTAATTATGAGAATCGTACAAATCTCCACGAATAACCGGAAAAACATCTACTTTATCTCCTGCAATATTTGTCACAAAACTGTAGTATGGTTGTAGAGTAACACCTACCTTTAACTTATCTGCTCCAAATGAAAAAATACTAAATACTGCAAACAAAAAAATAGTAAGTACTTTTTTTAACATATTTTTCCTCCTTAAAATTTCTTTCTTTCTTCTGCTCCTGTATAAGGAACAATTTCTCTCCAATGTTCTTGCAAATGTGAAATACTTTTCGGTAAAGAACGTCCATCATCTTGCTCATCATTGTAGTAAATGATACTCTTATCCATTGCCTCTCGATTGAATTCGATTAAGTAATTTCCCACAATATTGACTTGTTTACTGATTCCTAAGTAATAAACCTTTCCTTTCACTTCCAATTTTTGCCAAGTCAGGGCTCCACGTTCTTCCCATAAATCATCTTTCAAATAAGGAGAAATTTCTTCTTCCTCCAATACGGCAATCTCCGGAATTTCTCCTTCTGCTTCTGTAAGGGCTTCTATCTCCAGTAAAGAATTGGTCAATTCCGTGTAAAACGAATTATTTACATTGGATAATTCTCTGTATGCACTGATTTGAGTCGCAGTCAATGTTTGTCCTATATCTTTTTTAGCAGTAAGCTGTATTAAAAAATAAGCAATGATAACAATGGCAATGACAACTAGAGATAAAAATAAATTTTCTTTTTTAGAACTTAATGGATGTATTTTTACACTGTTGATTTTTCTCACCCCTCTTTCTATTCAATTACAATATTCTTTCATCTTTTATCATCTTATCATAGGATAATTGAAAAAAATATACCCCTTAGGGTATAGCTTTTTTATATTCTTTTTATAATTCTCTCAAAATATTATAAAAAAAGAAATACCATATATAAAAAAATTTTCCCCCCGTATGTTATGTTACAATTTTTCGATATTTTACTCTCTTTTTCGGGAATATGATGCACAGAAAAAGAGCTTTAGAAAAAGAGCTTTTTCTTTACAAATCTTCTCAATAAAAAAATAACTAGTTACAAAATTTTTCTTGACATCCTTTTAAACAAAGTTTACAATGTAAACACATAAAGGAGTGTGATTTTATGCCAGTAATTTCAATAAGATTTAATAATGAAGAAGAAAGATTGATAAAAGAATATGTAGAGTCTAAAGGATTTACAGTATCTCAATTTATCAAAGATTTATTATTTAAACAAATAGAAGAGGAATATGACTTAGAAATTGTTCAAGAATACTTGAAAGAAAAGGAAGCCGGAACATTACATTTAATTTCTTTCGAGGAGGCAGTAAAAGAATGGGATATCGATTAGTCATTCCTGAAAAGTTAAATAAGAAAATTATAAAATTCGATAAAAGTGTTCAAAAAATTCTATATTCCTACATTAAGAAAAATTTGCTAGATGCAGATGAACCAAGGCTCCATGGAAAAGCATTAACAGGAAATTTAAAAGGAATGTGGTGTTATAGAATTATGGATTATCGGTTAATTGTGGAAATTCAAGATGATGTTTTGATCATTATAGCCGTTGATTTTGACCATAGAAAGAAGATATACGATTGATTGAAAGTAATGTAAGTTTAAGAATAAACACTACGAAGAAGTTCGTTTACCACTGATTTCATAACTCTTTTGATAAAAAATAAAACTTCTATTTTCCCAGCCGATTATTTTGGGAATATTTATGGAAAAATCATAAATAAGCAATTTTATAAGCAAGATTTTTTAGCATTCTAAAGCGGAGGAAATATAAAATGATCAGAAGTGTTGTCATCTCTTTAAAATATATTGGTGTGGAAGAAAAAAGAATTCCGAGATATCAAAATTTTAACTTTTTTCAAAAATTGTTTCTATCTTTAGATTTTCAATACACTGAGCTTAGAAAGATACAAATTTCAAATTTCCTCACCTCAAACACAATCAAAGTTATAACATTTGAATCTCTTCTCTGTATTCTATTCTTTTATTGAAACTAAAGAATTCCTCATTAACTTCTGTCATCAATACCCTTCTTAACTCTGTGATAAGAATCACAAAAATATGTCAATTGATATTTTTTTATAAAAATGCTATGATTGGAAATAATATTAAATATTTTATTCCGTTTTGCTTGGATTTGATTTATTTTTCTTTATTTTCGGTTATTTTGACTGAAAATTTACAGAATGGAAAGGAGATTTACTATGAATTTTGAAGTGATGGACGGCTTGTTGAATATAAACTTAAATTCAACTACGACTTTGGCTTTGGCTGCAATATTACTAATTCTTGGTTATTCCATAAAAAAGAAAATTACCTTGCTGAACAAATATTGTATTCCGGCTCCTGTCGTTGGGGGATTTTTATTCATGTTTATAACTTGGATAGGGCACAATAGAGAAATTTTTACATTTCATTTTGAAAACATTTTTCAATCTACATTTATGCTCGCTTTTTTTACAACTGTAGGACTTGGTGCAAGCTTTGCCCTTTTGAAAAAAGGAGGAAAGCTTCTGATTGTATATTGGCTTCTATGTGGAATAATCTCAATTTTACAAAATACAATAGGAATTACGATAAGTAAAACTATAGGTTTGGAAGCTCCTTATGCATTACTTTCAAGTGCTATTTCTATGGTTGGAGGTCATGGTGCCGCTTTGGCATATGGAAATAGCTTTGCTAAAATCGGTTATGAGAGTGCTCCTTTAGTAGGAGCCGCAGCTGCAACCTTTGGTCTGATAACTGCTGTATTGATAGGGGGACCTCTTGGAAGAAGGTTAATAGAAGCAAACCATTTAAAATCCGATACTACAGAGAATTTTGACTTATCTATACATGAAATAAATAATGATAAAAAAGAAACATTATCCGATCTTGATATCATAAAAAATGTTGCTGTTATTTTGATATGTATGGCTCTTGGAAGTTGGATTTCCACTCTTATAGGAAAACTCATAAACATGGATTTCCCTTCTTATGTTGGAGCAATGTTTGTTGCTGTAATTGTAAGAAATTTAAACGAAAAAATGAATATGTACCATTTTAATTTCTCTTTAGTGGATGGAATAGGAAATGTCATGCTTAGCTTATATCTCTCATTAGCTCTTATGACTTTAAAACTTTGGGAACTTTCCGGTTTAATAGGTGGTGTTCTTCTTGTCGTAGCATGTCAGGTTGTATTTATGGTAATTGTTGCTTACTTTATTGTCTTTAGAATTCTTGGTTCTAACTATGATGCAGCGGTTATGTGTGCCGGACTGTGTGGACATGGACTTGGTGCTACCCCTTCAGCCATTGTAAATATGACTGCATTAAATGAAAAATATGGTATGTCCAGAAAAGCTATGATGATTGTGCCTATCGTCGGAGCATTTTTAGTGGATATTATTTATCAGCCTGCAACTATATGGTTCATTAAAACTTTTGTTTCAGGTTTTGTTGAAAAATAGTATAAGTATATTTACATAAACTAGGTGTTAATAGATTCGTATTAAACGTTACTCTATCAACACCTTTTTATCATTATAATTTTCTATACTGATTCATTCATTACAAATTTTATATTTTTCTTAAGATAAATTTAATTTTTTTAAGACCCTAGTACTACTACTTACATAGTATTTATTTCTGGAATATTAAAACTATCTTAAGATTGCCCCAGAAATAACTAATTTTTGAATTTCATTAGTTCCTTCATAGATTTGAGTAATCTTGGAATCTCTCATCATTCTTTCTACCGGGTGGTCCATAGTAAATCCTGTTCCCCCTAAGATTTGAACCGCTTCTGTTGTTACTTCCATAGCTGTATTGGTTCCTGTTAATTTTGC
>UMKD01052821.1_pt1 | contig 144909 bp, 167 predicted proteins | sample 1966221 | NCBI WGS metagenome assembly UMKD01 (sample SAMEA4836167, study PRJEB28245) | human gut metagenome | biome: gut microbiome; material: fecal sample | place: Denmark | collected 2008
TCAACTACCTATTTGTTATGTGACGGAAGAAAAAGAAACGGTTCTGGAAGAATCCGTTTCTTCTTTTTTAAATAGCTTACGAAAGCACTTAATGAACAGTCTTTTATATCAGGTGGAACAGGTAGCTTGGGACAGAACTCTCATCTTTCGATTTTCCAAATTGACGGAATTGGGAGAATACAAGCAATATTTTTTAATCTTTGAGTTGATGGGAAGAAATTCCAATCTCTTCCTTTGCGACCGGGATTATAAAATCTTGGATCTTTTAAAACGTTTTTCTTTGGATGAACTTCCCACAAGAAATTTATTTCCGGGAGCAAAGTATGAAGCTTTGAGCTCTTCCAAAACAGCTCCCGATAAAATGACCGCCAGTACTGAAAAACCTTATTTTCAAACAGTGGAGGGAGTCGGAAAACTATTGGCAGAAGCTTTGGAAACGCCGGAAGATTTACAAAATATTCTTCAAGAAGCTCCCAAGATTCATCTCTATCGAAAAAAAGGAAAAATTGTTCTATTGAACTTTTTGGGCTTAGCTCCCAAAGACTATGATGAGTGTCTTTCCTTTTCGGACTTACAGAAAGCCATTCTCTTTTATTTTCAAGAGGAAAATATTTTCGCAAGCCTTGTAAAATTACGAAAACAACTGGAAACACAAGTTCTGAAGCGAAAAAAGAAAGTGGAACAAATTTTAAAAAAAATTGAAACGGACGAAATACAACATGCAAATTTTGAAGTCTGGAAAGAAAAAGGCGATATTTTAGCCTCTTCTCTGTTCCAAATAAAAAAGGGACAGGACAGCTGTGAAGCTTTTGATTTTTATCACAATGAAATGATATCTATTCCCCTGGATCCTCGTAAGACACCTCAGGAAAATTTGGAATACTGCTATAAAAAATACAATAAGGCAAAGACAACCTTAGTCTATGCTCGAAAACGGAAAGAGGAAATGCAAAAGGAACTTTCCTATTTAGACAGTGTCCTTGCTTTCCTGTATTCAGCCGATGATATTGAGGTCTTAAAAGGAATTGAGGAAGAATGCATTCAAGCAGGATATATCAAACCAAAAATAAAAAAAGGATACCGAAAAAAGAAAAAAGCGGAAAAAAAATATGCAGTTATCGAATATCCGAATTATTCTCTTTTCTATGGAAGAAACCATAGTGAAAATGACTTTTTAAGTTTTCAAGTTGCAGAAAAAGAGGAGTATTGGTTTCATGCGAAAAATATTCCCGGTTCTCATGTCATCCTACGAAGTTTCGTTCCCGTGGAGGAGGAGATGATTCAAAGAGCCTGTCAAGTGGCTGCTTTCCATAGTAAGGCGGAATTGGGAGACAAGGTACTGGTGGATTACACTCAAAAAAAATATTTGAAAAAACCGAAAGATTCTAAACCCGGTTTTGTAAGCTATACACATGAAAAAGGAATCTGGGTAGTAAAGGAAGCATTATGAATTACAGAATTATTTTAGTTCATGACTTTGGAAAAACATATCGAGATATGGAAAAACTGGAGGAAAATCTATTTTCTATGGGATATATTGTAGAAAATTTGAACTTTCCTCTAACTTTCACCGATTTACAATCTTCAAAAGAAATTCTTTGGCAAAAAATTCATAGTCTCAAGGAAAGCGGTCTTACGGAACGGGATGAAATCGTGCTGATTGGTTTCGGTTTTGGTGGTGTTTTAATTCGAGAATGCCTACACAAAAAGGAATTCCTACAAAATATAGATACCTTGCTCTTAATCTCAAGCCCTTGGAACAATTCGACCCTATATCGAAGATTGAAAAGAATATTTCCTTTTCTCCCTTTCTTTTTCAAACCTCTGCGAGCTTTCTCTCAGGAGAGTCTTCCTCTCCCTCGAAAACTGAAAGTAGGTTTGATTATCGGAACGGAATACTATAATCTGTTCGGTCATTTTTTGGAAGAGTACAACGACGGCTATGTCACCAAAAAAGATTGTCTTATCGCCGGAGCACAGGATGTCATCTATCTCCCTATCTGTCATCGTGAAATCCACAAAAAAATAGGGACTGCAAAATACATTAGCAATTTTATCAGTAAGGGAAAATTCAGAGTTCATTAGATAAAAATCAAAGGAGCCTTTTTGTCATCAAAAGGCTCCTCTTATTATACTTTATTTGATTAAGCTTTGAAGTTGTTTTTTCACTTCTTCCAATTCTAATTTTAAATGTTTATTTTCTTCCGTCAGTTGCTTCACTTCATCTTGTATTACATAGATAGAGCTGATTGGTCCTTCTTTATACTTATCATAACTTTCATCTCTGTCATCTTTTCCAATCTTCCAACTGAATCCAAGATTTACCATAGATTCCGTTCTTCATCCTTCCCCTATGGAAACTCCTGCCTGTGCTCTTACATTTTCATTGAAATGATGAGAAAGTCCTACGGCAACCGCTTGCCTGTTTTTATAACTTCCAACACCGGCTAATATTTGATTCGGTTTCATAGGATCATATTCCATCGGATTCAAAGCTGCCAATGCGGAACTCAAAGCTCCCACATGTTTAGCCTCCGACTTGATATTTTGAATCGTTTTTCCCTGTCTGTCCAACTCCTGTTTATTCTTTTCCACTTCCGTCTTTACCGCATATAACTGAGAACCGTTCACTGCATCGGTACTGTTTTCATCAATCCATCCTGCCGCTACATTTTGAATTCTTTTTTCCCTTCCTTCTTGTCCCACAGTTACGATTCCAGAAGCCTTCCCTCCTGCAAAAGAATGTTCTCTTCCATTGATGATTTCTTTGGAATATTCTTCCATTCTCTTGGAATGAGCAGTGCTAGCCGCTTTACTATAATTTCCAAGATAAATGGAATTATCCAGTTCTGTCGTAACATAAGACCCCACCACTACAGAATTTGCATTCTTTACTTGAGCTCGAGTTCCAATTCCGATTCCCGATTTTTTAGTGACCTCACTTAAATGTCCTACTGCAATGGCTCCTTGCTCTTTGGCACTACTTTGTACTCCCAATGCCATTGCCGTATTGGCACTTGCAACTGCATTCGAACCTATTGCTGTGGATGAATTCCCCTCCGCTTTTGCGTTCGGTCCTATTGCCGTTGCAGAATCCTTTTCCGCTTTGGAATGAGCTCCTACTGCAATGGAATTGACTCCCTTCGCTTTTGCAAGAGAACCTGCCGCGAAAGCATTCCCTGCTGCGGTTTCCGCTTGATATCCAATCGCAACTTGATAGGTTGCTGTAGGTTCTTCTTTATTCTTGCTTCCCTCTCCTATACGCAAATTTGTTCCCTTCTGTTCCATAGAAACATTTTCCTTTTTCGCTTCCTCTTTCTCTTCCTCAGCGAAAGCAACTCCCCCATACATCAAAAATGCTGCCAAACATAAACTTGCAACTTTCCTTTTTTTCATCTTTATTTCCCCCTCTTTCAAAGTATTAGCTAATAAAAAAATAACTTTATTTGACTTAAAGTATTTCCAGTCAAATAAAGTTATTAGACATAAAAATACCCCACTATTCTGAAACAGAACAGAGAGGACGGATATCGAATTCAGACCTTCTCGTTGTTTTTATTAGTATAGCATTTTTCTGCTAACTTGTCCATATTATTTCTTCAAAGAAAAATATCCATCTTGTTTTTTATCAATCAAGCCTTGTTTCAAAAGCTGACCTATTGCTCGTTTGAAAGCTTTTTTACTCATGGAAAAATAATCTTTGATGTCTTCGGGAGAACTATTATCATTGAATCGAAAATGTTCTTTCAAAATTCGCATTTTTTGTAAAATCACTTCCGCATCCTTTGAGATTTGTTCGGATAAGATAACTCTTGGACTTAGATCCAACTTTCCGTCTTCTCGAACTCGAATCACACGTAAATCCAACTCTTCTCCCACTTCAAAGATTTCAAAACATTCACTTTTCGGAATTAAACCGAAATATCTGTCCTCCACAGCCACAAATACCCCGACTTCATCATTGACTCGATAGACCGTTCCTCTGACAAGGTCATTTTTATGAAAATCATGGCTTGGCAGTAAAAAATTATAAATTTTCATGGTAGCGGATAATCTTCCTTTGCTGTCCTCATAAATTCCTACCAAATATTTTTTTCCAATTTCCGCCCTGACCTCTTGCTGACTTAATGGAAGCAATAAATCTTTTGTCAGTCCCCAATCCAAAAAAGCCCCCAATCTCGGATTGCTGTCGACCACCTCCAACTTTGCCAAAGTTCCTACTAAGGCCTCCGTCTTTCGAAACGTAGCTATCAATCGATCTTCAGAATCTCGGTAAATCAAGACTTCAACTTCTTCTCCCTCTTCCAACTCCCGTTCTTCCAATTCATTCTTCGGTAACAATATTTCAATTCTTTCCTCTTCCTCTTCGATATTGACAGGAACCAAATATGCTCCCACACCGGCAAAATGATCCACTCTCATACTCTGTCGTTTTCCTACTTTTATCATCTTCTCTCCTTCTTAAAAAAACTCTCCATTATCACAATAATTTTCTCCCAACAAAGGGAAAAAGATAATACAACTATCTCGGTTCCCATTTATTTCTTTGATTTTTCTCGTCAAAAATTCAGCTACTTTTTCCTTCACTTCCTTTCCGCGTTCAAACCAGTACAATTCAACAAAACTATAACCTTCCTGTGTCTTTCCGTCAAAAATATATTCCGTGTCCACATGTTCTATGGTAAACCAAGTTCTGTCACATCGGATAATTTCCGTCAATCCGTCAATGATTTCTTTGGATTTTTCCACCAATTTCTTTTTTTCCAAACCTCGTACTTTTAAATGCGGCATAATCTCTCCTCCAATAGTTTCTTTGTTTTTTTCTTCTCTTTATTTTCATAGCATTCCAAGTATTGTATCTTTTTTTCTTGTGGAAACACAAAAATTTTTTCCGCCAGACGAAGCATGATTTCCACTCTGTGAGTGACAAGGAAAATGGTTCTTCTCTTCTTTTTCTGTTCTCGCTCTATATACTCCAAAATCGTTTCTTGCAAGGCAAGATCTAAAAACTCGAAGGCTTCGTCCAACAATAAATACTCTCCCTGATAGAAAAAAGCTCTCGCCAGAGCCGCTCTTTTTCGAAGACCTCCACTTAATTCCGTCGGAAATTTTAAAAGATGTTCTTCCAATTTAAAAAGAGACAAAATTTCTTCTTGCTCCCGTTTTTCCAATCCCGTTCCCACAAGTTTTATATTTTCCTCTACAGTCAACCAATCAATCAGCACTTCATTTTGAAAAATATAGGAAAACTTTTTTCCTTCCGCTTCCAAACGTCGTGCAATTTCTTTGAGCAAACTTGTCTTTCCACAGCCGGAGCAACCCCAAAATCCAATCTGTTCCCCCTCTTGCCAATCCAGTTCCAAATTCTCAAAAATCGTCTCTTCTCCATACTTACAATGAAGATCTGTCCAATGATTCATATCCCACTCCAAAACGCTTTAACAGCAGCAACATGAAAAAATGTAATACCAATAAAACAAAACACCAAGCAAATACTGTAGAAAGATTCAAATACATCTTTTGTGTAAAAATCTCTCCTCCAACAGAAGTTTCTTCCTGTGCCAACAATTCTCCCGCTATCGTTACTTTAAAACATAAGCCCAATATCCCCTCCAAATTTTTATACATTTCCCGAAATATTTTAGGAAGATAGACCTTTCGAAATCGTTTCCAATAGGAGATTCTGTAAAAACGAAGAAACAGGGATATATCCTGTTCAAAACTTTCCAAGCTTTTCAAAGCCTGTTCATACATCAAAGGCAGAACCACACAGGCTTGAATAACAAAGGGCAGCCAGGTAAGCGGAACAAAAACCAGCAACAAAACAATTAAAACGACACTTGGTAAAATGCGACATACTCCAAAAAAAGCAATCCACAAAATTTCCATCTCTCGTTTCCAAAAAGTTAAAAGAGCTAAGACAACAGAAAGAGAACAACAAAGTCCAAAGCCTACAGCAACTCTTAGAATCGTCAATCCTAATGTTTTCCAAAAGAAAGCAGTCTGTAACAACAGGATCCCGTCTGTTACGACCATTTCCAAACTTGGAAAAAAGACCCTTTCTCCTTTCCAAATACTGTAACCCTCCCAGAGACAAATCCAAAGGAAAAAAGACAATAGAACATTTCTTTTACTTCGCATAAATACTGTCCTCAGGAAGCCGCCCTCCTATCGTTTTGGGATTTTCCTGCATCAAAATTTTATAATACTGCTCGAAATTTTCCTTCTGTTGAACACTAGAAATACCTGTCCACTGAATTCCGGCCCTCTTCAACAATTGAGAAAGAGCTTCCTCGGAAAAAGGAAAACCGTATTTTGCAAGAACTTCCCGTCTTCGAGGACTGTTATACAGGAAATTTACACTTTCCTGCAAGGACATCTCCAATTCTTTCAAAAATTCATCCTTTCCCAATAATTCTTTTTTCAGCACAAGCACTGCCTGCGGAAAGCCGCTTGTTTCCGGAAATTGTTTTTTCCATTCTTCCGCCATAGAAAATAAGATCTTAATCTCTTTATTTTTTAGCATCGCCTGCGTTATCATCGGTTCCGTTAAGAAAACAAAACTGTTTTTATCTTTCAAATGCATTTGTAAAGCCTCAATAGGAGAAGACAGATATTGAATATCCACTTCCTTTTCCAACTGATTTCGTTTTAAAATCGTTTTTAACACAATATCGGGAGTCAATCCTTTTGCAAAGGCATAGATTTTTTTCCCTTTCAGCTCCTTAAGCTCCGAAAGAGGATTTTGACCCAAAATGTAAAAAGAAGAAGAAGTTAAAGTCCCTAAAATTTTATATTCTCCTTGCTTCTGATAGAGTTGAGCTGCTAAATTGGATGGAATCACTGCAATATCCGGACTGCCTTTCATCATTTCCACCATCATACTGTCATTGGCTTTGGGCAACAGATAATGAAGACTTGCTCCGTCTATCTCCTTTGTTTCCTCCATCATAGAAGCCAGTGCTATGGTAGGCAAGCCATTCGGAATTAACATTTTATATTCTTTGGCAAAAGAAAACATAGAAATCAAACATAATAAAATTCCCATTGCAAATTTTTTCATAGTTTTACCTCTTTTCCGTTTTCTTTCATTATAGCATATGTTCTGATAAATTTTGACTATATTTTTTCGAAATGAAATAGAAAAAGGTATCCACTCATACTCCATGAAGGTGGATACCTTTTATGATCTTGGAAAACGAAAAACTAATTTTCTTTTACTTCCAATTTATTTCCTGCAAACTTATTAACTAAGATAGCAATCGCTCCGTCTCCGGTTACATTACATGCAGTTCCGAAACTGTCTTGTGTTAAGTATAAGGCAATCATCAAAGAAAGCAATTCTTCATTAAATCCTAACATGGATCCTAGAAGTCCCAAAGCCGCCATAACAGCTCCTCCCGGTACTCCCGGTGCTGCAACCATAGTAATTCCCAACATTAAGATAAAACCGAACATCGTGATAAATCCGTGTGGCATTCCATAAATAATCATCAGAGCCAAAGAACAACTTGTTAGGGTAATCGTACTTCCTGACAAGTGAATCGTTGCACATAGAGGAATTGCAAAATCCGCTACTCCTTCCGCTACTCCGTTTTTCTTAGTTTGTCTTAAGGTTACCGGAATGGTTGCTGCAGAAGATTGAGTTCCAATCGCTGTCAAGTATGCCGGTATCATATTTCGAATCAATCGAATCGGATTTCCTCCTGCAAGAGTTCCCGCAAGGGTGTATTGGAATAAAATAATAATGGCATGAAGAATAATGATGATAATAAATACTTTTACGAATACGGACATAATCGCTGCCGTTTTTCCTTCATAGGTCATATTGGCAAAAATTCCGCAAATATGTAAAGGTAAGAAAGGAATCACAATATTGGAGATTACCTTTTCCACGATAGCTTGGAATTCTTGCATTCCCTTTTTCAATACTTCAGAGTTGATCACGGCTGCCCCGATTCCTAAAGTAAACGCAATCAATAAAGCTGTCATAACTCCCATAATAGGCGGCATATCTACAGTGAATAATGGAGATAGAGAACGTGCATTTGCTTCCGCAGCCTTAATCATTTCCGCAGCATCTTCCAAATGAAGCTGTTTAAAAACCGTAGTATCCACAAAATAAGCAAAGGTTCCTGAAATTACCGTCGAAATATACGCAATAGCTACCGTAATTCCCAATAATTTTCCCGCATCCTTTCCTAAATCTGCAATACCTGCCGCTACAAATCCTACGATAATTAGAGGGATGACAAAACCTAAGAAATTTCCAAAAATACTATTGAAGGTTCCCAGTAATTGAATGACAATCTCAATCCCTGACATTCCCAATAAAATACCTACCACTAATCCTATGATAAGTCTTGGTAGCAAACCAATCTTTTTCATAATATTACCTCCTAACAATCAATTTAAATACTATAAAAATTATTATATCACATTTCTCCAAAAATTCAACTTTTTTTATTATTTTTGTATTATTTGTACAAAAAAAGTGATATTTTTTTATTTTTTTACAATTTCTTTATTTTCTATCTTTTTCTTCCCGGTCTGTGATACAATAAGGAGATAAGAGAATAACATGGAGGAAAACTATGATTTATGGAAATACCGAAGGAATTAAAGATTTTACCTTACAACAATTGGAAAAATTATATGAAATAAAATTGAATAAAGGACAACTTATTTCGGAAGAAATTGCCATGTTCTTATCCGATATCAGTACGAAGCTCAATAAGGAGATCAATCTATGTATCGACAGAAACGGAAACATTACGGAAATTTCGATTGGGGACAGCAGCACTGTCACTCTCCCTTTCATTCCCGTCTATGAAAAAAAATTATCCGGAAAAAGAATCGTCCACACTCATCCGAATGGAAATCCCAAATTGTCAAGTGTTGATATTTCAGCTCTTTTAAAATTAAAATTGGATGCCATTCTTGCCATCGGTTGCACGGAAGAAACAATGACCGGAGCAGGATTGGCTCTTTATTGCTTAGAAGGAGAGTCGCTTCACTATGAAGAACATCTCTATTCTTCTATCCAAGAATTGGAAGCCTTCCCCTTCCTTGAAACCGTTCAAAAAGTGGAAACGGATTTACGGCGAAGAAATATCGTGGAAGATGACAAAGAATATGCTATTTTGGTGGGAATCGATTCCAAAGCCAGTTTGGAAGAATTGGAAGAGCTTGCCCATGCTTGTAATATTGAAGTACTGGGTCAATTTTTTCAAAATCGTTCCAAAGCTGACAAAGTTTTGTTTCTAGGAGCGGGAAAAGCAAAGGAACTCTCCCTTTTTCGACAGATAAAACGAGCCAATTTAATTATCGCAGATGAAGAGCTAAGTGGTCTACAAGTCAAAAATCTGGAAGAAGTCACAGGATGCAAAGTCATTGATCGAACCACTTTAATTCTTGAAATTTTTGCAAGGCGTGCAAGATCTCGAGAAGCAAAAATTCAGGTGGAGTTGGCACAACTGAAATATCGTAGCAACCGTTTGATCGGATACGGAGTTACAATGTCGAGACTCGGAGGTGGAGTGGGAAGCAAAGGTCCCGGAGAAAAGAAGTTGGAAATTGATCGGAGACGAATTCGTGAAAATATTTCTTTTCTGAAAAAGGAATTGGAAAATATCAAAAAAACTCGTTCTCTTCAAAGAGAAAAGAGAGAACATTCCAATATTCCGAAACTTTCTCTTGTTGGATATACCAATGTCGGAAAGTCCACCCTGCGAAATCTTTTAGCTGCAAACTATACTCCCAACTCTCACGGAAAAGAAGGCGTTTTCGCGGAAAATATGTTATTTGCAACCCTGGATACCACTACAAGAACAATTCTTTTAGACGACAACACTTTACTTTCCTTGACGGACACCGTCGGGTTTATTCGAAAATTACCGCATGATTTAATCGAAGCCTTCAAATCTACTTTAGAAGAAGTCATTTTTTCAGATCTTATCTTACATGTCGTAGACGCTTCTTCCGAAGAGGCACTTTCTCAAATGGAAGCTGTCCATCAGGTCCTATCGGAATTAAACTGTCAGGACAAAAAGAATATTTTGGTTTTGAATAAATGTGATATGGCGACACCGGAGCAAATTCAGATAATTCGTGAACAATATCCCGACATCACAGCGGTGGAAATCAGTGCGAAAGAACATAAAAATATAGAACTTCTTCTGGAAGAAATTAAAAAAGAATTACCGCAAAATACAAAAACATGCAGTTATTTGATTCCCTACCATGATAGTTCCATCGTGGCGTATCTTCATAAGACAGCAAAGATTCAAGAAGAAACATATGAAGCGGAAGGGACTTTTATCAAGGCGGTTGTCAACATCGAAACGGAAAATCGTTGTAAAAAATACGAAATAGAATGAGGTGCTTTATGATACATTGGAAAATGGTTCGAGAAATTCTCTCCCTGGCTCTTCCTGCTGTGGGAGAAATGACTCTCTATATGATGATTTGGATACTGGATACTATGATGGTTGGAAAGTATGGGGGAAAACTTGCTGTTTCTTCTGTAGGATTAAGTACCGAAATCATCTATTCTTTTTTTAATATTTTAATTGCTATTGGAATCTCGTCTTCCTTAACTTCTTTAATTTCAAGAGCTTTAGGAGCCGAAGATTTCAAAAAAGCGGAAAGAATTGCAAATGCGGGATTTAAACTTTCCTTTGCTCTTGCCATTCTCTTTTTTGTTATTTTATTCTTTGTTCCGAAGCAAATTCTGTTATTAGCCGGAGCTACGGAAGATATGTTGCCCTTTGCAACGGAATATGCAAAAATATCGGCTTTTTCCTTTTTCTTATTAACTTTCTCTTCCACGAACAACGGAATGTTTCGAGGAGCGAAAGATACGAAGACTTCTCTCTATGTTGCAGCCCTTATCAATATTGTGAACCTTTCCCTGGATTATGTTCTAATTTTTGGAAAATTCGGTTTTCCGGAATGGGGAGTACGAGGAGCGGCGATTGCAACGGTTGCGGGAAACGGTGCCGGTTTGCTTTTACAATGGACAAGATTGAAAAAACTTCCCTTTCATCTTCATCTGTTTTCTGTTTCTAAAAAAGAAGATTTTTGGGAAGTCATTCGTTTGGCAGTTCCTTCCGCCTTGCAGGAAGCCAATTTCAGTCTTTCCAAATTACTGGGAATTACTTTTGTCATGAGCTTGGGAACGGTTGCCTTTGCCGCCAATCAAATTGGAATTGCCATTGAAGCCGTTTCTTTCATGCCTGGGTGGGGAATTGCCATTGCCAACACTGCCTTGGTCGGACATAGTATCGGAGCAAAAAATGAAAAAAAGGCCCACGATTACACTTTCTATTCTACGGTCATCGCTTCCATTCTCATGGGAATGATTGCTCTTGTTTTCTTTTGTTTCCCGGAAGAACTCATTCGTCTCTTCATTCAAAAAGAAGAAATTGAAGTGATTGCTGCGGGAGCTCTCTGCTTACAAGTCGGAGCCATAGAACAAATTCCCATTGCCTTTGCCATGGTTATCGAGTCCTATTTCAAAGGAACGGGAGATGCAAAAACTCCTTTCTATGTATCTTTTGTAATGAACTGGTGTATTCGAGTGCCACTAAGCTGGTATCTCATCTACTACTTACAATATCCTATCCATGTTTTCTGGATGATCACAACTTTACAATGGACTTTGGAAGGGCTTGTCATCTATTATCTTTATCATAGACATGGAAAACATATATTCTTACGGTAAAATTGAAAACAGAAAAGAAAGAGCTATCTCAAATATAATATTTTGAGATAGCTCTTCACAGCTTCATATTCCTGTTTTCCATAAAAATTTATTTAAAAGTCTCTTCCCCCCATGAAGTAAACAACTCATTCTGAAAACAGTATAATGGACTTTTCTTTCAACGAGCTTGCGATATCAATCACTCTTTGATTCCGACTCCCTCTCCATTGCAAAGACAAATCTTTTTCCTCTTCTCGAAACCTTCCCTCTACCAAGACATCACAGATTTTCACCAAAGATAAAAGAAAAGGATTCTCCAAAATCTCTTCCCAAGTGTAACCGGTCCACATCCAAACGTCTTTTTCCGGAAACTGCTTTCGAAATTCCGAAATAAAAGCTTTCAACGGCTCCACATTCGTCTTATAGGTAGGATCTCCCCCCAATAAAGAAAGTCCTCGCAATAACATTGGATATTTCTTGAAATAGTCAAAAATTTCTTCTTTTTGCTTTTCGGTAAATGTTTCTCCATATCCGGGATTCCATGTTTCTTTGTTAAAGCAACCGGGACAGGCATGAGAACAGCCGCTCACAAAGAGACTTACTCGAATTCCCGGTCCATTGATCATATCTGAATACTTAATTCCTGAATAGTTCATTTTTCCCTCTACATTTTATCCGTTGTGTTTTACTCGACTCATAATTTCCTTTTGTTTTCCTTTGTTAAAAGGTCGGGCATTCGGTTGAGCCAAGTAACCACAAACTCTACGAATCACACTCATTTTTTTATTATCATGATTTCCACATTGCGGACAGGTAAACCCATTTTCTGTCGCGGAAAATTCTCCCTTATATCCACACACATAACATTTATCCACAGGCTGATTGATTCCCATATAGTGAATTCCCACTGACTTCGCATAACGCAAAATAGCCGGAATTGCCTCAATATTTTTTTGTAGGGAATCCGTTTCAATGTAACTGATATGTCCTCCCTTTGAATATTGATGTCCCAAAGCTTCCAAACGTAATTTCTCAAATTGATCCATTTTCAATCTGGAAGAAACGTGGAAAGAATTGTCGTAGTATCCTTTGTCCGTAATTCCCGGAATATCTCCAAATTCTTTTTGATCCATCTTTGCAAAACGGTCACACAAAGACTCTGACGGAGTTCCGTACATGGCAAATCCTAAACCTGTTTCCGCCTTAAATTGTTCCAACTTATCGGCAATATATTTTAAAATAGCAAATGATTTCTTGTATACTTCCTCATCCTGTGCAAAATCTTTTCCGTACAACAACTGAGACACTTCTGATAGACCGATATACCCAATGGATACCGTTGCATAGCCTCCCCAAATCAAATCTGCAATCGTTTCTTTCTCTTCTTTTTCTGCCAATGCTCCGTACATCCATAAGATAGGGGCAATATCCGCCGTTGTCTTTTCCAGATATTTTGCTCTGAAGATACAATTTTCTTTACAAATTTCCAAAACTCTATCCAATTCCCGATAAAAACCTTTTTCATCTCCCGGATTCTTAATCGCCATTCGAGGCAAATTCATACTGGTTGCTCCAAAATTAAAACGTCCTGCATAAATTTCCTTTCCTTCCTCATTCTTCCAAGGAGATAGGAAGGCTCTACATCCCATCGGATAGACAACCGTTCCTTGTTCCCATTGCTCTTGAGTAATAAATAAAATATCAGGGTAAATCGATTTTGTCATACATTCAAAAGCAAGCTGTGCAATGTCCCAGTTCGGAGAATCCGGATTTAAATTCAACTTTTCCGTCATAGCATAGGCAATTTTTGGAAAAATTGCCGTTTCCTTATTCTTTCCGAAGCCGTCCATTCTGGTTTTAAAGACATATTTTTGTACCAATCTTCCTTCCCAGGAAGTTTCGGTTCCAATTCCTATCGTTGTAAAAGGTGTTTGTCCATTCACTGTAGATAAGGAGTTAATTTCATATTCCAAACCTTGCATTGCCTGCTTCACGGATTCTTCCGTTAAATCGGCAGCATAGTGATAAGCTTTGGAATATTTTTCCTTTAATTCCTGATTGTCATAAATAATTCCGGCTCTTCCATAAGAATTCAATATTTCTTCTATCTTCTCGTCATTCAGATTTTCTATATAATACAATCCCTTTTTAAAGTGCTTGTAAAAACTTTTCCGAATATACGGCACTAAAGCTCTGTCCAAATAAGGAATGGAACATCCTCCGTAGGTATTGGACGACACGGAAGCAATAATTTGGATGATATGTCCCACAGCAACATCCACGGAATTCGGCTCCAACATTTTCGCATTTCCAATATTGCAACCGCCTTTTAACATTCTTTCAATGTTTACCAATTCACAATTGGTTTCTCTAAATAATAAGTAATCCAAGTCATGTAGATGAATTTCTCCTTTAATATGAGCTTCTTTGATATGTCTTGGCACAATTTTATTCAAGTAATAATCTCTGGAGGAAATTCCTGCTAATAAATCTCTTTGCACGGAAATGGTTTTTGCATCCTTATTGGCATTTTCTATTAATAAACTTTCATTGGATGCATCTACCAATTCTCCAATTTGCTTATAAATACTTTTTTCTTTATTTCGAATTTCTGTCTTTAAGGTTCGATAACTTTGATACGCCATAGCAATGTCTTTTTCAGATGAGGCCATCAATTTTTTGACCACCAAGTCCTGAATTTCTTCCACACTCATAATCTTATTTTCCAGATTTTCTATTTGGTGAGCGATTTTAGAAACCAATTCTTCCGGGATTACTCTGGAATGTTGCTTAAAAGCCATAGAAATTGCATTTACAATTCTTTGAGCGTCAAAATCAATTACAGTCCCATCCCTTTTAATTACTTTTTTTACCATAAAAATTTCCCCTTTCCTCCAAACTTTTATTTTTTAAAATTATACTACAGCTTTCAGAAAAATACAATATCTTGTTTTCGTACTTTCATATTTTTACAATATATTGTGTTTTTACAAACAAAAAGAGCTTGAAGAATTTTTCTTCAAGCTCTGCTGTTCTTATTTTAAAAAAATGTTTTTATTTGGTTCCTTTTACATAAGCTCCTTCCGAACCAAATACATCCTGTACTTTTGTCTTATAGTACTCTTTCATTTCTTTTTGCCCTGCTCCCAAATATTTTCTCGGATCAAACTCTTTCGGATTGGTTCCCAATACTTGTCTTACTCCGGCAGTAAATGCTAATCTTCCATCCGTATCTACATTGATTTTAGCAACGGTAGATTTCGTAGCACCTCTAAGTTCGGAATCCGGAATTCCAATTGCATCTTTCATCTCTCCACCGAATTCTTTAATCATATCAACGTATTTTTTAGGCACTGCTGAAGATCCATGCAATACAATAGGAAAGCTTCCCAATTTTTCCGCCACGGCATCCAAGATATCCAATCGTAATTTCGGATCTTCTCCCGGCTTAAATTTATGAGCCCCATGAGAAGTTCCAATCGCAATTGCCAAAGAATCCACTCCGGTTCTTCCCACAAAATCAATCACTTCTTCCGGATTGGTATACTTGTGTTCTTCCGCATGAACATCGTCTTCAATTCCTGCTAACACTCCTAATTCCGCTTCGACACTGACATATTCTCCTGCATTTTTATGAGCATAGTCCACAACCTCTTTTGTCACTCGAATATTTTCTTCATACCCATAGTGAGAAGCATCAATCATGACGGAAGAAAATCCTGCTGCAATACATTTTTTTACCGTTTCCAAATCTGCTCCGTGATCTAAGTGTAGTGCCACCGGAATATCGGACCCCATATTTCTTGCTCTATCTACTGCTGCTTTCGCCATCAACGGTGCAACATCATATCCCATATATTTAATAGCCCCTGCAGAACATTGTAAAATAACAGGCGAACCCATTTCTGCACAAGCTTCCACAATCGCCAAAGCCATTTCCATATTGTTAAAGTTAAACGCAGGCACTGCATATCCTTCTTTATTTGCTTTTGCAAACATTTCTCTTGTATTTGATAACCCTAATTCTCGATACGTGTATCCCATCTTTTCCTCCTTAAATTATTGCTGTTTTTCTTGTACTTTTTTCAAAATATACCTAAAAAACCATTTTATTTTCATTTTCTTACGAAAAAGAACAAACACCTGCGGAACAAACTCAATCACAGTTTCTACTATTTCCTGGTATCTTGCAAAACGTCCGTGAAATATTTTTTGTTCTGCCACGAGCCAAGACAACAAAATTAAATTGAGTATCCGTAAAAAATTTCCTAAAAATTGTTGAATTCCTTCTAAGGTGATATAAAAACCAAAAACTTGTAACAATACTCTTCCTTCTTGATGATAGTAAAGTTGTATCAGAAAAGTAGAAAGATAAAAGAAACATAAAATCCAAATTCTTTTCAACTGTTCTTTGAATTTCGAATTATATCCTATATTCCAACATAGTAAAAACAAGAAAGGCAGACATAAAATTCTCCAATCTTGAAAAAACAAATTTATTGCAAATATTACGAAAAATAATAGCAAGTAAATTTTATTTTTTAACAACTTCCATTCCTCCCATATATGGTACCAATGCTTTCGGAATTAAGAAACTTCCGTCTTCCTGTTGATAATTTTCCATAATCGCGACTAAAGTTCTTCCCACCGCTAATCCGGAACCGTTTAGAGTATGACAGAATTCACTCTTGTTTTCTCCTTGAGGTCTATATTTCAAGCCCATTCTTCTCGCTTGGAAATCTTCGCAGTTGGAACAAGAAGAAATTTCTCGATATTTATTTTGTGACGGCAACCATACTTCCAAATCATAAGTTTTTGCCGCACTGAATCCAATATCCCCTGAACAAAGTGCGATAACTCGATATGGAAGCTCCAATTTTTGCAAAATTACCTCCGCATTGTTTACCATTTTTTCCAATTCTTCATATGATGTTTTGTTGTCGGTAATTTTTACCATTTCCACCTTATTGAATTGGTGAACTCGAATTAAACCCTTTACATCTTTTCCGTAAGAACCTGCTTCCCTTCGAAAACAAGGAGAATATGCAGTATAGTACTTAGGAAGTTCCGCTTGCTCCAAAATTTCTTTTCTATGAATATTGGTCATCGAAATTTCGGAAGTGGAAATCAGATACATATTATCCTCTGTTGTTTTATACATGTCTTCTTCAAATTTTGGAAGCTGTCCTGTCCCTTCACATACCTCAGCTTTTACCATAAAAGGTGTTAAATGTTCCGTATATCCATGTTCTGTTGTATGTGTATCCAACATGAAACTGATTAGAGCTCTTTCCAATCTTGCAGCGGCTCCACGATATAATACAAATCTCGATCCTGAAAGTTTTGCTCCTCTTTCAAAATCCAAAATTCCTAAGTCTTCTCCAATTTCCCAATGTGACTTTGGCGGGAAAGAAAATTCTCTCGGTGTTCCCCATTTTCGAATTTCCACATTTTCTTCCTCATCTTTTCCAATAGGAGTTGTTTCATGGTACATATTCGGAATAATCATTAAAATATGGCTTACTTTTTCTTCCACTTCCGCCAACTTTGCATCCAATTCTTTAATTTTTGCAGAAGTAATCCCCATTTCTTTGATAACTTCCGAAGCATCTTTTCCTTCCTTTTTGAATTGAGCAATTTTTGCAGATTCCGTGTTTCTTTCTCTCTTCAAGGCTTCTACTTCTGATAAAATTTCTCTTCTTTCCGCATCTAAACGATCAAATTCCGATAAATCTAAAGAATTATTTCTATTTTTCAACATCTCCTGTACTTTTTCTCTGTTTTCTCGAATAAATCTAGCTTCTAACATAGTCCTTCCCCCTTATCTTCGGCTTTTTCATATCCTAATCGTTTGATTCTCACCTCTTGTTGTCTTATGTTCGCCAACTCTAAATAAGCATTCGGTGAGATATTGATACTGCTTAATGTAATACAATTTTCCGTTCTCTTCCATGAAACAATTCTTTGTTTCAGTTCTCGAGTCACTGTTTTTCCTTTTTTTTCTCGAACTTCTATAATTTCCTCTTGTTGTAATAATGCCTCCAAGCGGTCCACTACGCTACACGAGCCTTCTACAGAATATCTGGTATACGGATATTCTTCCGCGATATTTCCTTTTCCTTCTAAATTTTCCACTTCCTGTACCCGAAATCCTAACACTTGAGCAGAATTTAAACGCCTCAGCACTTCCGCATTACTTAAATCCTCTTCCAATTCAATATCCATAATCTCTCCAAAAGCTTCCGTTCCCAGAGAAATCGGATTTCCGAAAGACATTTTGGGTCTTGGATGAAAACCGTTACTATATTTGATAGGAAGATTTGTCTTTTTAAACAATCTTTCCAAGAAACGTATCAAGTCCAAATGGGAAATAAATCGCATATCCTCATATTTATCAAAATATACTCTTTTTTTCATACTCATCTTTCCTTATATATCAATCGTTAGAGTATATTGTATCACATTATGTTTCTCCATTCAATTATAAAATTATTTTCCCTTATTTTCAAGAGCTTTCACTCGTTTTAATAATTCCGGTAATTTTTTCATCGAAACTTTGATCTTTAAATCCTCTTTATGATCTACCAGAGGATAACCGGATAGAATTTGATTGGATTTTACATCTCCGCTCACTCCCGATTTGGAACCGATGACGATATTGTCTCCGATTTTAATATGTCCTGCTACACCGGTTTGTCCGGCAAGGGTTACATTATTTCCAATTTCTGTACTTCCGGCAATTCCTACCTGAGACACAATCAGACAATTTTCTCCAATTCTATCATTGTGTGCCACCTGCACCAGATTATCTATTTTAGTATATTTTTTAATCAGTGTATTCCCAATAGTCCCTCGATCTACAGTCGTATTTGCCCCGATTTCTACAAAATCTTCTATCACCACAGAACCGATTTGCTCAATTTTCATATTATTTCCCTGTACTTTGACAAAACCGAATCCGTCAGAGCCTATGACCGCTCCCGATTGAAAAATACATTCTCTTCCGACTTTTACAAATTCTCGAATACTTACATTGGAATACAGAATACTTCCTTCTCCAATCACAGCACCTTCTCCGATAAAAACATGAGGATACAACACCACATTATCCCCGATGACGACATCATGTCCTATATAAACATTGGGAGCAATGGATACATTTTTTCCAATCTTAGCGGAATCCTCTATCATTTTCTCCATCTTTTTTAAAGGTCTCTTAAAAAAATGCAATAATTTTGGCATTAAAATTCTAGGATTATCACGTACTACAATGTACATTTTTCCCAAATCCATAGGTAAGTCGATATCCGGAACAATAATAACTTTTGCCTTACATTCCCCTAACTTTGTTAAAAATTTTTCCTCCGCTGCAAAGCTTATCTCATCTTCTTCCGCATGGAAAAAGGGAGCGAGCCCAGAAACCTGTTCTACACTCTCTCCCTTTACTATTCCATTCAGAAGGGTTACTAAGTCACTGATTTGATAACTCATAACTCCCTCCCTTATTCTTTCCTATTTTGTTGCTTCCATTTTCTTAATAACTTTATCAGTAATGTCATCTCCACCAACAATAACAGCACCTTTTTCAAGAACATAATCATATTTTCCTTCTGCTGCCACTGCTTGCACTGCTTTGTTTGCTTTATTGAAAATAACTGACATTTTATCATATTCCATTTTTCCCATAGTTTCTTTTGAAGTATTTACATATTTATAGAATCCTTCTACTTTTGCTTGGAAAGCTTTCTTTTCCGCTTCTGTCAATTTATTTCCTTTTGCTTGCAAAGCCACTTCTTCTTTTTGTAATGCTACTTGTCTTTGATTGATTTCATTTTCATATCTTTTTGCTTCTTTATCCAAGCTGGCTCCTACTGTTTTTGTTCCGCTATATCTTCCAATCACCTCTTGAGAATCCACCACTGCAATTTTATCTGCAAATGCACTCACAGAAAAAGCAGATACCAATCCTAATACTAATAACATTTTTTTCATTTGTTGTAACCTCCGTTTATTTTATAAATTTATATTCTCATTAGAATGATTGTCCCATATTGAAATAGAACTTCATTCCACGATCATTACTATATTTATCTTGTAATCTTCCAACCGGCCATCCAAAATCGAATCTCAATGGTCCCATAGGAGTATTCAAACGTAATCCGACTCCTGCGGTTGTGGCAATTCCTTTTGAGAATTTTTCATCATTTCCATATGCCGGATCCCGTCCATTTTGTTTCCAAGCTCTTCCTGCATCCGCAAAGAAAACAATTCCTAAAATATCATTGATTTGAGTTCTGTTTTCGATAGTTGCCGTTAGTTTTTGTGTTCCTCGGAATGTTCCGCCGTCATATCCTCGTAGAGTATTTCCTCCACCAACCCAGAAACGTTGCCCTTCTTTGGTAGATTGTGTCATAATTCCTCCCACCATTTTATAAGCAAAAGTATTCTTCTTCCAGAATCCTCGATGATATTTTCTTAACTCTAAAGTAACATTCGAAAAACTTCCGGATTTATATCCTCCGGCATATCCCGTTTCCAATTGTAATTTTGCATATTCCCCTGTAGTTGCATTCCAAGGATTGTTTCTTGTATCATAAGTCAAATAAGGGAAGACACTGAATACCATATACTTGTCATTGACTGCATCCTTCGGCAAAGGAGCATTGCTGGCATCATTTTTATTTTTTCCGGTATATTGCCAAGTTCCATTTAGCAATTGTTGGAAATTTCCTTTATTCGCCTTTTCTTTTACATATTCTCCCTTTAATCCTAAACTGAAACGCCAATTTCTTGCGAATCCTTTTCCGACATTGATTTTTGCTCCGATGGTGTCGATATCATTGAATAAGGCACTGTCACTATCTCCATAGGATGTTTTATATAAACTCCATCCCCAAGAGATTCTATCGGTATCTCGAATCCAAGGATCAAAGAAGTCAATCGTAAATCCTGTATAGTCCTTATTTGATTTTTCAAAGTTCACTCCAAATTCTTGAGCTCGCCCTTTCCAGTTATTATCTTTTAAGGATAAGGTTCCCATAAGACCGGTTTCTGACCCGTAAGAAATGGCTCCCTGTAAAATTGCAGTTCTGTCTTCATCTATCAAAAGTACAATGTCTCTTCCATTCGGATCTCCCGGAACTCTTCTGATTTCAGACTTGATATTTTTAAAAACCCCTAATCTCATTAAATTTTGTACTGTATTATCATAGTCTTTTGAATTATATATTTTTCCTTCTTGCAATTCGATTTCTCGTTGAATTACATAATCTTGTGTTTTTAGAATATCATCCGTCGGTTTTCTTCGATTTCCTTTTTGTTTTGTTACCATTTTTTGAAAACTTACATTTCGAATAATTCCTTCCGAGATGACAACTTCCAATTCTCCTCTATCATTCAATCCCATATCGGAAATTTCGGAAAGAGTATAGCCTTGATCTTGATATAAGTTCAGGATGGTATCTCTGTCTGCTCTTAGACTGTTGATATTCAATACTTCTCCTGTTTTTGTTTTTAATACTTTTAAAATATCGGGAGTTGAGAATAAAGTATTCCCGTGAATGTTAATTCCTTGAATTACAGGATTCTCTACAACGGTATAAATAACCTTTACTCCATTTCCATCCTTTTGAGTACTTGGAGCCACTTCTCGAAAATACCCCGTTGCCAACAAAGCTTTTTGTCCATCTTCTATCGCTGCCTTTGAAAAATATCCTCCTTGTCTGACAGGTAACACTTCTTTCAAATCAGTGGTGGAAACAAATTGATTTCCGGAAATAATAATATCGGATAAAATTAAAGATTTATCCACATTTGCCTGTTCTGACATGGAGATAACTCCATCTTCTCGTAGTAAAGACTGTGCATCTTTTTTTTCTATCACATTGACTACAACATTGACTCCCCCTTCATAGGCTTGCGGTTGAATCAAAACGTCTTCTAAATATTTAGATTTTTTCAATGTTTGGAAATCATGAAGCATAACTTCCGTGGAAAAAGGTTTTCCCTCTTTTAAATCCATCTGATTTAAAATAATACTCGCCGGAACTTCTTGATTATTTAAAACTTCTACTTTTTTGACAATCAAAGATCCTCCGGCGGCAAAACTAACTATACTCACTAAAAATAGTAGCATAGCAACGAGTGTTCTTTTCATAGTTTTAACCTCCATTTTAATATACTCTTTTTATCATAACATTTGTTTATTTTTTTTTCAAGTCTTTTATTTAGCGAAAAATATCGAAAAAGTCATCCATTTTCTTCTCTATTTTTACTCCAATATGATAATTTAATTTTTTTTCTTTTACATGTTCTTGAGAAGAGTAGAATTTACTAGGTAATTTTCCAACTCCGATTTCAAAGGTTTTCGTATCACTATAAGGATATTTAAAGGATAAATCATATTGATCCATAATTTTATTATCTTTACTTTGACTGTTAATCTGTGTATTTTGTACTCCGGTATCATAAAGAGTTCCTGTAAAATTCCAATATAATTTGTCCTTGTAGAGATTATCCTCCACCTCAATTTTTGCTCCTAACTGTAAATCTCCCGAAGAATCATCCTTCTTACTGATTTGATTATACAAATTGGAAGTAATTCTAAATTTTTCAAAGTGAAAAACCTTTCGAATAATTTTTGCAAAAGGACGAATTACCGTTTGTGTCAATTGTCCTCCTATAATATTTCGAAGCAGGGCAGTATAACTTGCATTATTTTCATTTTCTTGAATTTGCCCTGTAATCAAACTATTCAAACTTCCACTCGTATTTCCCTGATTCGAAGCAATTGAAAAACGCAAATCATCCACTTTTCCTTGAATACTAAAACGAACTTTTTCTCCGTTCACGTCCACACTGGAATCCAGAAGCAAACTTGGATTGAGATTCGGAAGATAGGCTTTATTTTCATTAAAGGATAGCATAGCCTTATCCAAAGTGAAAATGTTCGTATTGATCATCAGGGAACCTTTTTCAACTTCCAAATTTCCTAACAAGGCATATTTTCCTTCTTTTCCGATGACGGATACCCCTCCGATAACCGTTCCTTTTACATCTTCAATTGCAACGTTCAATTCCGGAATATCGACCTTAATTCCCTCCTGTATCCATAGAGATAAATCCACGTCTAACAAATCTTCCAGTTTTATTTCCGCTCCTCGTACTTCAAAATCTTCCCCCAAACTTTGACTGTCCAAAACAACTTGAGAAGACTTCCTTTCGAAAAACCTGCGAAGAATTTGCCAATAACTTTGATAAGCATTCGGAATATCGATAACCTTTCCTCGAAGCAGTTCTATATTTCCCCGTAATTTATTCGATTCCAATCGAAGATGGGAAGAAAAATCTAAGGATAATACTTTCGGAATCTGATATTTCAATTCTTCAACATCTATATTAAAATAATAATTTAATTTCTTTAGAAAAGAAACATCTTTTTTGATTTCATTCAATTTCGGAACTTGCATTCTTCCTGTCAATTTGGTATTTCCTTCATTGATCTTTCCGGAAATCTGGTGAACAATCATTTCATCCCCATGCAATTCAATATTTCCTGTAAAATTTTTCATCGAAATATATTGTTTAGGCAGCTCCAAAGATACATTATGTAATGAGAGACGTCCCTGTGATTTATCACTTTTGATATGAAAATCCAAATTGGAATTCCCCTCTATTTTCTCAATTCCATATTGAGAAACAAAGGATTGCAGCAATTTCCAATCAATTTCAGGAGCCTTCACGGAAATATCATAGCTCTCATCCTGGATGCCGTAATATCCTTTCACTTCGGCTTTATTTTGCAAGTAGGCTGTCTTCATAGAATCCAGAATAAGCTTCTCTGTATTTCCATGAAAATCAAGAGTTAAATAGTCCAAAGGAGCCTGCTTGATGCTTAATTGACTTCCGTCCATTTGAAATTCATAATCCGGATTTTTATAATTTCCGCTTACCTTTCCGGCCAAAGTCCATTTTCCTTTTAAAAAATCCATATTACTGTATTCCCGGATATCTTCCAATTGAAAACTTTGTTTTGGAACATCCACAAAAATACTTTCTCGATCTAAATCCACACTCGCCTCGAAAGAAACAAGAGTTTTCTTCTTATCGTTCTGTAAGGAAATCGGAGAGAATTCCATTCGTCCTATTCCCTGTTTTCCTAAGATATAACTTCCTTCCCAGGCAATGTTCGGTAATTTTTGCCCACGATAATAAATTTTATCAATGGTCGATTTGGCCTCTGCAATCAGCTCTCTTCCCTTTCCTTCCACTTCCACTTCACCGATAATTCGATAATACAAATCATGAAAGCCATAATAATCCGATAACTTTTCCTCAATAATATTTGCTTTCAAGCGATAAGAATTATCTGAAATACTGTATTCTCCCGAAAGAAGATTCTCATCCACTTTTACATTTTGAAAATGCAGTTTTTTCTCTTCCAAATGGAAATTCCCTCGCACTTGATTCTCTTTGTTCTCTAAAAGATACAAACTTCCCTCTTCCAGTTGAATGTCTGCAATCGGATTTTTAATATTTCCACTCAACTGTGCTGTGGCATGATGAACGGAGAATTTCGGATAGGACAGGTTTATTTCCGTATTATCAAAATCTCTTAATTCCAGCTCAAGATTGGTATTTTGCTTTACCAGATCCAAGCTTCCCTTTGCATTCAAAAATCTATTTTCCAAGGCATAAACTCGAATTTCATCTCCCTCATACTCGATATCCACTCTCAAGCCCCCTATTCCATATTCTCCGTATTGAAGTCTTTCAATTTCACCTTTGGAACTTACTCTTATTCCATTGTCGTCATCATAAAAAATCTTTCCTTTCAATGCTAATTGGGCAAGGAGATCTTTTCCTTGGATTTGCCTTTCAAAACAAAAATGTTCGCTCCTATATTGAAGGTCAACTGTCTTTTGCTGTAAATCCGCCTTTCCCTGTAAAAAAATACTTCCATTTTTCTCTGAAGTAATCTCTCCTTTTTGAATTTCCAAAATATTATTGTTTGCCTGAAACAGAACCTTTCCATGATACTCTTCCAAAGAAAAAGGAAGCTCTCCTTCTCCTCTGACAAGATTTGCTCCTGCAATATCATAGTCTAAGAAAAATTGTTTCTTTTTGTATAATTTCAGATAATTTTCCTTTTTTTGATATTCTCCGTCAAATTCCAAAATATTAGAGTGAAGAGAAAAGGGAATAATATTCTCCTTCAACTGAAATTGGAGATTTCCTTCCAAAGCGGGATAAACAGAATGTTCCGCAGAAAAACTCAATTCCCACTCTTGTTTCTTCTTAAGATCCAAGAAAATTTTATCATAATAAAAATCCATCACTTCCGCATGAACTTCTTTTTTTTCTTGATCATAGGACAGTATCGTATTTTTGGTTTCTCCTTCTTCCTGATAATCCAAACCGGCATTGATTACATTTCCATTCAAAGAAATATAAAGCTTCCCTGCAGTCCACTTTTTATTCAAAAATTCCAATTTTGGAATTTCTGCTTGTACTTCTCCTGTGTTTCCATAATAATCACTGCGGATATGAGCTTCCAATGTTCCTGTTTCCAATTGGAGCTGCTCTGTCTTAAGATACGGTTTCCAGTACCTATCCGGTTTCACCCCGACAATATCAAGTTGTACATCATAGGGCATGGTTTCCCCGCTATACACTATCTCGTACCGTTCCTCCTTATCTTTTCCTGAAGCTTTTGCTGAAATTCCTTTTTTCTTGTCAAAAAGAAGCTTTCCGTTCCAAGTGATTTTCTTATGAAAAATAGGTTCCAAAACTCTATCTTCATAATGTGTTTCAATATTTTCCAAGTCTATTGTTTCAATAGGAATATTGGTAATAGGGCGATAGTCTTTTAAATCTATTTTTTTGCTTTCTTCTTTCGGAATATAGCGATTAATATTCCACTTTCCGTCTTTTTGACGAATCAAATAAATATCTCCTTTTGGAATCTTTATGGTTCCCAACTTCAAAAAAGAAATACGAGTTGCCTCTATTTCAGGAATTCTCAGAAAAGCTTCTCCCTCTAAATCCATTGAAATCCCTGTCAAATTAATTTTATCCTTTTGAATTGAAATTTTCTCAATCCGAATCGGATCTCCCAGAAATAATTTAGATATACCCGCAATCGTTTCTTCCAAATGATGCGTAGCATAAAAAATTCCTCCGAATACTAGAGCAAAGAAAACAGAAATATTCACGAGTGCTATTTTATACTTTCCCCTTCCCTTCATGTTTTCCTCCTCTTTTTATAAAGGTTTTTTAGTAATGACTCCCGCTTTTCTAGGATATTTTTTCTCCGTTTTTTCTTGTTTTCTAATTTTTAAAATTAAGCGTTTATCTTGACTGTAAGGCAACTGTCTTATATATTCCTCTTGCATGGAACTCTTTAAAACTTGTAAAGCTTTCTTTGCTTCTTTTTCCTCCTCCGTTCCCACCATTTTTTGCGGTAAGAAAAGGGCACCCACTTTTAAAAAAGGTATCATATATTCCAAGATGACTGCCAATTTAGAAACTCCTCGACAAAATCCCAAATCGTAGTACTCTCTTCGTTTTGAGATTTGAATGTAATCCTCCGCTCTGGCATTCACCACTTCTACATTCTCCAGTTGAAGATGTTCCTTTACTACTTCTAAAAATTTTGTTTTTTTTCCGACAGAATCCATTAAAGTAAATTGAAGATGAGGATTGCAAATCGCCAGTACCATACCCGGAAACCCTGCTCCCGTTCCAATATCAATAGCCGTTTTTGCCTCTTTCGGAATAAATTCCTGCAGTAACAAGGAATCCAAAATATGCTTCTCCAAAACAGCTTTCTCTTCCCGAATAGCGGTTAAATTTGTGTGTCGGTTGTATTCCAGTAATAAACTTACATAAGAAAGTAAGGCTTCTATCTGCTTTTCTTCTAAGGAAATATTCCACTTTTGTAAGGCAGTTGTCAAATATTCTTTCATCTTAGTTCCCTCTCATCTTTAAGTAAATCAATAATACTTGAATATCTGCCGGAGAGACTCCTGAAATACGAGAAGCCTGTCCGATATTGCTAGGCTTAATTTTCTTCAATTTTTCCTTCGCTTCCTTTGGAATATTTTGTAAACTGTCATAGTCTATATCCTCCGGAATTCTTTTTTGTTCCATACTCTTATGTTTTTCTATCATTTTCAAGGATCTTTCAATATACCCGGAATACTTTGTCTGCACTTCCACCTGATATTTGGTATCTTCATCATAAGCACCAAAATTAAATACCTTTGTCCCTTCTGTCATATATTCAATATCCTCATAATTTATTTCCGGTCGTCTTAAGACCTCAAATAAGCTGGCTCCGTCCTTTAAAATTTGCTCTCCTTTTTCATGTAACCTTTCGTTTACTCTCGGATTTCCCGGTCCCACAAAATTTTGCTGCAAAGCCTCTATGATTTTTTTTACATTTTCTCTTTTTTGCTCTACTTTTTGATATTCCTCCTCAGATACCAAACCTACTTCATATCCAATCTTGGAAAGTCGTAAATCGGCATTGTCTTCTCGCAATGACAAACGATATTCACTACGAGCGGTAAACATTCTGTAAGGCTCATTGGTTCCCTTCAATACCAAATCATCAATTAAGGTTCCGATATAAGAATCCGCCCTATCTAAAACAATGGCTTCTTTTCCATCGATGCTTCTTACCGCATTGATCCCTGCTATGAGTCCTTGCGCTCCTGCTTCCTCATATCCGGAAGTTCCATTGATCTGCCCTGCTAAAAACAAATTCGGAATACTTCTGGACTCCAAACTGTATTGAATTTCAGAAGGAGGAATATAATCATATTCAATCGCATATCCATATCTCATAATCTGTGCATGTTCAAAACCGCGAATTTGATGTATCATATTTTCTTGAACATCCACAGGAAGAGAAGAAGAGAGACCTCCTAAGTAAATTTCATTGGTTTCATAACCTTCTCGCTCCAAAAACAAATGATGTTGTTGCTTATCTGCATAACGATATACCTTATCTTCAATGGACGGACAATATCTCGGCCCCAATCCTTGAATCGTTCCGTTAAACAAAGGAGAACGTTCTCGATTCTTTTTTATTTCTTCATGTACCGCCTCATTGGTATGAGCAATATAACAAGAAATTTGCTTTCTATCTTTCAAGTCTTCCTCTTTGGTTCGATTTGAAAATTTTAAAATTCTCGATTTTTCTCCGGGTTGTTCCTCCAATACCGAAAAATCAATACTTCTTGCATCAATTCTGGAAGGGGTTCCCGTTTTAAATCTCTGTAAATCCAAGCCATGTTTTAAAAGTGAAAGAGGCAGCTCTTCAGAGGACAACTCTCCCATTCTCCCGCCGGAAAAATGACTTTCTCCGATATGGATTAATCCGCGTAAAAAAGTACCTGTCGCCAAAATAATTCGCTTCGCTCGATACTCAACTCCCTCTCGTATTTTTATTCCTACCGCTTTCCCGTTTTCTACCAATAATTCACTTACCATTCCCTGAATGGCGCTCAAATTTTCACAAGATTCTATGGTTCGCTTCATTTCTTTCGCATAGGCGATTTTATCTGCCTGTGCTCTTAAAGAGCGAACTGCCGGTCCCTTTTTTGTATTTAACACACGAATTTGAATATAGGTCTTATCAATATTTCGACCCATTTCTCCGCCAAGTGCATCAATTTCTCTTACTAAATGTGATTTTGCCGGTCCTCCTAAAGAAGGATTGCAAGACATCACTCCTATATTATCCAATGATATTGTGAAAATAGCTGTTTTTTTTCCTAATCTTGCTGCTGCTAAAGCTGCCTCCGCTCCTGCATGACCTGCTCCAACCACAATCACATCAAATTCTTGTACCAATGTTTCCCTCCATATCTCTATTCTCCCAAACTTTCCAAAGTTCTGGCTGTTTTAGAATCTGTAATAACAACGAGAATATCTCCTTTTTCAATCAATGTTTCTGCGGCAGGATTCGGATAGAAGACATCATTCGCTTTTCGAATTCCTACTATATTGGCATTATATTTATTTCTTACATTCAATTCTATCAAAGTTTTATTCCAAAAAAGATTCGGTGCTTTGATTTCTGCCAATAAAAAGTCTGAAGAAAAACGCAAATGTTCTATCATATTTGGTTCCATCACCAATTGAGCAATTCTTCGTCCCATATACTCTTCAGGATATACAATCTTACTGGCTCCTATTTTTTCTAAAACTTTTCCATGTTCCCTGCTCCCCGCTTTTGCAATAATTTTAGAAACTCCCAATTCTCGTAAATTCAAAGTTGTTAAAATACTTGCTTCTAAATTTCTCATACATACAAAGGCTGTATCAAAATTTTGGGCTCCTATTTCTTGCAAACTCGTTAAATCAGTTCCATCTAAAACCATGGCATTCTCTACCTTGTAGTCATTTATCATATCTTGGACTAAATCTTCCGATACATCCACTGCCATCACTTCTTGGTCGGATTCATACAACGTTTTCGCAACACTTCTTCCGAAACGTCCCAAACCAATGACTAAATATTGTTTCATTTTTTTCTCCTTACTATCCGATTAAAATATCTTCTTTTGGATATTGTACCCTAGCTTTCTTCTTCTTTTCTCCCAAAGCCAATGCAATTGTCATAGGACCCAATCTTCCGACAAACATGGTTACAATAATCACCAACTTGGAAGTCACCGATAAATATGGGGTAATTCCCATCGTAAGTCCCACCGTTCCAAAAGCGGAAACCACCTCAAAGACAATTTTTTCCATAGAGAAAGGTTCCAAGACCAAAAGAAATAAAATAACAAGAGCAATATAGCTCAAAGACACGACCAAAAGTGCCAAGGCTTTATTCATAACATCCCAATCTAAACGGCGATTAAAAATTTCAACATGTTCTTTCCCTCGAATAATTCCTATCACATAGAATAAAATCACTCCTAAGGTCGTTGTTTTTATTCCTCCTCCCGTAGAACCCGGAGAAGCTCCTATCAACATCCAAATACAAGCCATAAAAACAGTCGCACTTCTCAAATTACCTAAAGGTATGGTATTAAATCCGGCTGTCCTCAAAGTAACACTTTGGAAAACAGAGGAAATAATTTTTTCTGACCAAGGAAGAGGAGATAAGGTTGCAGAATTTGAAAATTCCAATAAAAAGAATAAGACAGCTCCTCCAAAAGTAAGAATCATAGAAATATGAATGGCCAACTTGGAAGTTAAGGTAAAACGACTTACCCCCTTACGTATCATCATAATGAAAGAATTGATGATGGCAAAGCCCATTCCTCCTAAAATAATCAAGTAGGAAATCGTCAAACTGATAACGGAATTTCCGCGAAAATTTTCTAAACTGTTAGAAAACAAGGAAAATCCGGCATTACAAAAGGCAGAAATCGAATGAAATATTCCATAATAAATTGCCTGTTCGTGGGGCATAATTTTTCGAAACTCATGAATTAAAATAACGGCTCCTATACTTTCAATAATAAAAACTGTTAAAAGCATCAAACGAACAAAATTTAAAATTTCTCCCACACTATTGGCGTTTCTTTCTTCCTTTAAAAGTATTCTTGTATATAAGGTCATCTTCTGTCCTGCCAATAGAAACACGATAGAAGAGAAGGTCATGACTCCCAATCCTCCAATCTGAATCAAAGCAATCAGAATCACATCTCCCAGCGGTGAAAACACCTCCGACACATCGACCACAGTCAATCCTGTCACACAAACAGCGGATACGACTGTAAACAAGGCTTCTAAAAAGTTCAAACTCTTTCCTTCCTTCAATGAAAAAGGTAACATCAGCAAAAATACTCCAACGGCAATCACTGATAAAAACCCTAAAATCAATTTTCGAGAAGGAGAAATTTGTTCTTTATCCCCTTTCATTTTTTCTCCTTTTTTTACATTTTTGCTACATTTTCTGTAATTTTAATAATTAAATCTCTTGCCTTTTCCATGGATTCTACACAAATATACTCATGCTTTCCATGAAAATTGTGTCCTCCCGTGAAAAGATTCGGACATGGCAATCCCTCATAAGATAAACGACTTCCGTCCGTTCCTCCACGAATTGGAGATACTTTAGGAGTAATTCCCAATTCTTCCATAGACTTTTTTGCCAAGTCAATAATGTAGATAACCGGCTCTATTTTTTCTTTCATGTTGAAATAAGAATCTTTCAACTGACAATCAAATTGCGCTTTTGGGTACTTCTTTTGCAAGAAAGCAATGATCTCTTGAATCAAATTTTTCTTTTCTGTGAATTTTTCGAAGGAGTGATCTCGAATAATATACTCCATAGTCGTTTTTTCTACACTTCCCTCCAAAGTATCCAATAAGAAAAATCCCTCATATCCGCTTGTATATTCAGGCCTTTGTTCGACCGGCAACATAGCTTGTACTTCCATAGCCAATAAAATAGAGTTTATCATTTTATCTTTGGCAGCTCCCGGATGAATATCTCTTCCTGTAATTTCAATGTGAACGGAGGCGGCATTGAAATTTTCGTATTCCAATTCTCCAATTTCACCTCCATCTACCGTATAGGCGAAGTCACAATCAAAAGCTTTAATATCAAATAAATCGGCTCCTCTTCCAATTTCTTCATCAGGAGTAAAAGCAACTCTTACCTTCCCATGAGGAATTTCAGGATGAGCTTTTAAATATTTCATAGCTTCTAAAATTTCAGTCACTCCGGCCTTATCATCGGCACCTAACAGAGAACTTCCGTCCGTAACGATTAAAGTTTTTCCTATATAGTTTTTCAATTCCGGAAAATCTGCCACGGAACTTACAATACTTTTTTCAGCATCCAACACAATATCTCTCCCATCATAATTTTCAATCATTCTCGGATTGACATGCTTCCCATTGTAATTCGGTGCCGTATCCATATGAGCTATCCACCCGACACTGGCTACTCCTTCTTGAGTTGCCGGTAAGGTTGCCATAACATATCCGTTTTTATCCAAAGTAATATCTTCTAAGCCGATTTCTTTTAAATCTTCTACAAGTATTTTGGCTAAATCCCATTGTCTTTCGGTGCTGGGACAAGTTTCCGAAGCCTCATCAGAAGTCGTATGAATTTTTACATACTTTAAAAATCGATTTACTAATTCTTCTCTCATTTTAGTGTTTCCTCCCTTTCTTTCTCCGACTTTAAATATTCTAAATGTTTTAATTCTCTCTTAATCAAAATAAAGGTTACGATGGTGGCAATAAAATCAGATAGAGGAGAAGCGTACCAAACTCCGTTCAAACCCCAAATGGAGGATAAGAAAAATAAACAAGGAATCAATACCAAAATTTGTCTGGACATACTAATAAGAAAACTTAATTTTGGCTTTCCAACTGCCTGAAAATAAATGGAAGAAACAATTTGAAATCCTACAATAGGAAAAACAAGTACCTGCCTTCTCAAACCATATTCGGCAAGTTGTAATAAAGATTCCTCTTTGGTAAATAGAACAATCCAGTATTGGGAAAATAACTCTATCGATAAAAAGCCGACAATACAAATAACACTGGCAGCTCCTATTCCTTTGAACAAAGCCTCTTTTACCCTATCATATCTCCTCGCTCCATAGTTATAGCCTAAAATTGGCTGTACTCCTTGATTGATTCCAAAAATGGGCATCAGTAACAAAGACATAATGGATTGAATAATTGCCATAGCTCCTATGGACAAATCTCCGCCATATTGCCGTAAAATGACATTCATAATATAGTTGATAGCACTCACTCCAACCTGTACTCCAAAAGAAGAACTTCCCAAAGCTATCACTTTCTTGCTTAGGTCACAATGTAAACGAATATTTTTCTTTTTCAGTTTCATCACACTCTTAGACGATGTAAAGTAGTAAATAGTCCAAAGAAAAGAAACTATTTGAGAAAGAACGGTCGCTAATGCCGCCCCTCTTACCCCCATATGTAAAGTAAAAATGAAAATAGGGTCCAGAATAACATTGACAAAGGTTCCAATCAATAAAGTTAACATTGCCATTTTCGGATTTCCATCGGAACGAATGGCTGAATTTAAAATATAACTCAAGGTCGTGGGAAGAAATCCTATTGCAACAATCTCCAAATATTGTTTTGCATAGGGGTAACTTAAATCACTTCCTCCTACGAAATAAATCACTTTTTTCATAACCAGAAAAATCAAAATCATAAAAACAAGGGAAAAAATACTTCCTAATACTAAGGAATTTCCCAAAAATTGCTCCGCTCTATCCCTTTCCTTTTTTCCCAAATGTAAGGAAATATTTGCAGAAGACCCTAAGCCTACCAGCAGAGCAAAGGCAAAAGAAAGTAACATGACAGGGAAAATAACGCCTACCCCTGTAATTGCCAAATGTCCAACCTTTTCAATATGACCGATATAAATTCTATCTACCACATTGTATAAAGCATTGACAATCATTCCCACAACTGCCGGTAATGAAAATTTCCACAGCAGCCTTCCGATGCTCTCCTGTTCCAAAAAATTATGAGATAAACTCATACAACCTCCCTTTCTTACTCTATTCCTTTCTGTAAAAGTGTTTCTTTTACTTCTGCAACAATCGATTCCGGCAATAGGAGAACTATATTATCTCCTGATCGCATAATGCTATCCCCTTTCGGAATCTTCTCTGTTTCATTTCTTCTCAAGGCGACAACGAGAACTTCTTCTCCCCATTCTACCTCGGAAATCTTTTTTCCATCCAAGTAAGATTCTGCCGCAACCGGAACAACAATTAAAGTTTTTCCCATGCTCTCTACTTCATGTGTCTCTTCAAAATCATCTTTTGGCATTCTTTCATATAAAATATCATACACAGGTGACAGTTTCAATAGGGCAGTCACATAAAAAGCTACCACAGAAACGGTAACCAAAGCCAACAAATGATCAAAACTACCTGTCATTTCTAAAATGAGAACCGCTCCTGTAATAGGTGCCCTTACTACGGATACAAAATATCCCACCATTCCCAACACCATGAAGTGCACAATAATATTCGGATCGAATGGAAAAAAATGCAATAACAACAAAGCGAAAATTTTTCCTAAAATCGCTCCTAAAACCAGCATAGGTAGAAAAATTCCTCCCGCAAATCCGGTAGCATAGGAAAGCGAAGTAAATAACAATTTTATCAAGAAAACAAAGAACAGGAAAAGAATTCCTTGCTGTAATTGCGGTAAGGATTCTACCAATTCATGTCCCCCTCCCGTTACTTCCGGAAGAACCAAACATAGAAGAAAGGAGGTACTCATCACAAAAACAACCTTCATCCATCTGGAAATTCGAATGCCTTGAAAAATATTCTGTGTTTTTACTAAAGTCGTCGTAAACAATTTTCCAAAAAAGGCAATGAGAATTCCAAATAAAATATACAAAGCAAATTGTAAATAAGGATTGATGTCTCTAGGATAGGATACCAGCATAGAAAAAGCCGTATCAATTCCAAAAAAACGTCTTCCGATGAAATCGGAGGCGATGCTTGCTACAAAAATACAAATAATTAACTTCGCCGTTAAAAATTTATGTAACTCTTCCAGGCTGAACATGACTCCCGCCAAAGGAGCTCCGAAAGCTCCGGCAAGTCCTGCACTCGCTCCACTGGTAATTAAATAATTTTCATCCACTCGGTTGCAACGAAAGCCTTTAGCAATTCCACTGGCTACATAGGAGCCTAACTGCACGGAAGGACCCTCTCTTCCCAAAGAAAGTCCTGCTCCTATTCCGAAAAGTCCTCCCACAAATTTTGCCGCCAATTGTGCAAACCAATGCTTATAATGAACTGTTCCCAAAATAATTCCTTTTACTTGGGGAATTCCGGAGCCTGAAGTTCTAGGATATTTTCGATACAGAAAATCAATGAAAAATCCTATCACTAAAAATCCGATCCACAATTTAATCAAAAAAGGATAATTGGTTAGCGTACTGGGAGAGACAAACGTTTCTCGTAATACATTAAAAATATGCAGGGCATAGCGATAGAAAGAGACAATGATCCCGGTAATCAATCCTACCATTAAACATAAAAAATATAATTTTCCGTTGCTATTCTGAATATGATTTAGATTTTCCTCCACATTCAACACTTGTTTAGACATCAATATCACCCACAAATACAAAATTCGCCTTTCCATAAATCATTACAACATCATCTTTCACTTCCACAAACACATCTCCACCCTCTGTATAAAAATGCGCTTCTCCTGATATTTTTTGTAAATGCTGCAAAATAACTCCACAAGAAGAGCAACCGGTGGAACAGCCTAAAGTCCTCCCTGCTCCTCTTTCCCAAGTTTTTATTTGAACTTCCTTCGCATTTAATAGCTTCACAAAATTTACATTAGTCTTTTTGGGAAATAAGGGATGTTTTTCCAGTCGGGACCCCCAGTAGTTCAACTCCTCATCCTTCATAAAATCCTCTACCAAAATGGCTATATGAGGAACTCCGACTGTTACACGATAAAAAACAAATTCTCTGCCTTCTATTTCCACTCTTTCCTCTTGGAATTCTTTTTCCCATTCCGCTTTTCCCATCTTCACTTGAACAGAGGAGACCTGATTTTTTTCATCAAGGTTCAACATAATTTCCTTTATTCCATTGTCCGTTTCTATCGTCATAGTTGTCTTTCCAACTATCTCATTTTCATACATATAACGAGAGAGACAACGAATTCCATTTCCACACATTTCTCCTCGACTTCCATCAGAGTTATAATAATTCATTTTCATGTCTGCAATGGAACTGGATTCACAAAAAAGAATTCCATCGGCTCCTATTCCAAAATGTCTATCACAAAGTTTTTTAGCAAGTTCATTTATCTCCCTTATTTTCCGATTTCTTCCATCGAAAATGACAAAATCATTTCCGGCTGCTTCCATTTTCCAAAACTTCATTTTTTTACTCCTCAAAAATATTTTATCTATCATAACATTATATACAAATTTTGACGAAAAATCAATGTGTAATTCCTCACTTTCCTCTCCGAAAAAATGTTTACTGTTTTAATAAAAAATGCTATAATAAATAAAATTTAAGGAGGAAATGAAAATGGAACGATTAAGCTCGGAAGAAATAGAAAAATACATAAACGAAATCAAAGAGAAAGGTCTTTATGAAAAATATCAGGCAATGATTTTGGATGATTTTGAGGAACACCATGTTGTTTATCTTTTAGAAGAAAATGAAATCATCGCTCTTGCCTATAAAAATCAGGTAACTCCTTACTCCATGAAAGAATATTACAATTGGTATGAAATGAATTTACTGATAGAAGAAGACGAGTATGGGCTATAATATAAGGAGTATCCGACTAGTCACCGTCTCTATATATTTTATTAAGGTTATCAAAATAAAAAAGAATTAAAAAATTTTTTAAAAAAATCATTGACAATATAACTATTGTATGCTATTATTAAGTCAATCATATAACGTTTCCTTAAATTTTAGTTTTAATTTCTACGAAAAGAAAAGCACTGAAACCTTAGAGTTTACGGTGCTTTTCTTTTATTTGTACCTATCATTTTTCTATCTCTTAAAAGCTCGAAAAATCGTTTGAAATTTCTCCTACTGATAACAAACTGTTAACAAAAATAAAAAGCAACTATTTTGATTTCTGTAATTTTAATTTATCAAATCAATAGCCTTTCTCAAAGCTTCCAAATCCTTGTGAACATAAGTGTTTATAGTAGTTTTTACATTCTTATGCCCGACTAATTGAGCAAGGATTTTTTTGTTCATTTTTGTATCATCCGCCATATTCGAGAAAGTATGCCGAGTATCGTGTATTGTGTGGTTCATTTTTACCTCCTCCATAAAATTTTCAAATTCTTTTCTGAACCTAGCATAAGTCACTTTTTTGTCCTCGTCTTGTGTGTATAAGTATTTTCTATTTTCTGCAAGCAATTCATCCACTAATCCTTGTATTTTTGAATGTATAGGTACAATTCTGTTTCTTCCCGCTTCCGTCTTTGATTTTATAACTTTCATATATCCGTTGTTTATGACCTCTTTATTCAGATTCAGAAACTCGCTAATCCTAAGACCTGTATAATTCAGTATTAAAATAGCTTTCGCTATCTTTCTTTCAGAATATTCAAATAGTATTGCCATTTCCTCTTTTGTGAAATTTTTTCGCTCTAAAACAGCAACTTGCTTTTTCATATCTAATAATTTTGAAAAATCTTTATCTACTATTTCATGTTTCATAGCGTATTTAAAGATCCCTGCAAGAACCGCTTTTACTAATTTTTGAGAACTAGCAGAATCCACTTTATCTATAAAGTCCTGTAAAAATAAAGCGTTTAATTCTTTAAAGCTTACGTTATCCAGTTTCGACAAATATTTATTGTATATAGAATGATATGTTTTTATCGTATTTTCTTCTACCTTTTTAACATGACCCTCCCACCATTTTTCATAAATTGTCTTAAATAGTAACTTTTTTCTTTCCACTTCTTTTGGATCGTATAATAGTAAAGCCTTATCCGCCTCCTGCCTTGTCTCAAATGTTCCTATGACTTCTCTTTCTATTTTTTCAGTTTCATAGTTCATTTTCGCAGGAGATAAGGCTGCCCATGCTTTTCTCCTTTTTCCTGAAAGCTTAACCACTGTACCGCAGCCATTTGCTCTCCTTTTGTATTTTGCCATAAAAAAAATCACACTCCTTAAAACTTGACGTACTTAAATAGAGTGTGCTATAATCTATTTACTACAATTATATAGAGTTACACACTCTAGGGCTCTCTCCTGCTACCGTGAATAGTAAGAGGGAGTTTTTATTTATTGTTTTATTTCCTCTATTTCTTCGGCTACAACAGAATCCTTTAAAAATAAGTCCCCATTAAACCAAGATTCTTTCCCAAAGACGTCTTTAAAATAAACTCCTACAAGTTTTTCCGGGTTTAAATTTGATATATTTTCCATATAGATACCTGTTTCTTCATCTTGAGCGAGCGACAAATAAGGAACTTCGTTATCATCTTTGCTTGACCAGAACGAAACAACTGTAATTTTTCCCTCTGTCCACGCTCGTCGCTTAGCCTCCTCTATCAATAACTCTTTGTTTTTCGTTTGAGTATAAATTTGAAAATGTCTGTCATTATTTTTTTTATAATAAGCAAATTCCTCAAATTTGGCTTCTTCTTTTTTTACTTCCTCAATTACCTGTGTTTCTTCTTTTTTGTTGTCTTCTTTATTATCTTCTCCACAAGCTGATAATACAAAAATTGAAAAAACTAAAATTCCACACATTAAAAATTTTTTTGACATTTTTTATTCTCCTTTTTTATAATCCTAACAATTCTTTTTTCTTTTTATCAAATTCATCTTGAGTAATAATTCCTTGATCTAATAAGTTTTTAAATTTCAAAATCTCGTCAGCTGCACTCGTTTGATTGATAGATACATTATTCTTTTGTTCTAATAATGTTTTCGCTTCTTTGATAGCATTTTCAGCCATGTCAACATGTAAACTAGACATAGAATATACAATTTTTGCTGCATTATCCCAAATTTCTATTTCACCAGATAAAACTCCTTTACGTTTTGCGATGCTGTTTATTCTGTTTATATCCACAGAAACAGCACTAGTCCCAGAAAAAAATCCTAACTTAATAAAACCAACTCTTTTTTTTGAAACAAAAAAAGTTCCGTCAATTTTTCCTTCTTTTGCTTGGCAAAAAAATAAAACCCCTTCTTCATCAGATAGCTCTTTAGAAATAGAAGTTAAATACTTTGCTGGAAATGGCGGAAGTACAATCTTCTTTTCAACAGCTATTCTTTTCAAATCTTCATTCGTCATTTTTCTTTCCTCCTATTTTTCTTTATTCTTCATAAAATTCATTTATTATGTTTTCTAATTCTTGAAATCTTTTTTGAGCAATTCCAACTTCCTCAATATTTTCTATGTAAAAATCTTTTCCTAAAAACTCTAAAGCAAACAAATCCGCCTCTAATTCATAAATTGAATTTTTAGGAAAAAAATAACTCGACATAAACCTTGTCACTTGGCTTTTATGTTCTATTGCGTGACAAATTTCATGGGCAGTCGCGAGTAAAATTCCCTCGTAACTCAATTTTTGATTTAAAACTATATAAGTTTTTCGCAAACAAATTTTATAGTATCCTACAACATCCCCCAAATCTTCATATTTTAAAATAAAATTCATCTTTTCTGCTATTTTCAAAGGATTGTCAGTATTATACTTTTTTTTTAATTTTTTCACTAACTTTTTTATTTTAATAAAATTTACCATAATAATCGCCTACTTTTTTCTTTTGTTTCTTTCTTTTGCGTCATAAAAAATTCTTTGAAAAGATAAAAGTAGTTTTTCTTTTGTTCCTTCCGAAATATCTCCGTTATCAAAAAACATTGCAGACTCTCCCATAAATTTTATATATTGTTTCCTAGTTATTCCTTTTAATTCATCCGGAATAGAAAATCTATCTGACAGCTCCTCTATATCAGCCATTTTGAAATTTTCTTTTATTTTTTTTCTTTCGTATGCCTTGACAATTATTTCAACATCGTAAGTTCTTATGTTATTGCCGTCCTTATCGAAAACATCTATTTTATTTCCTTTTTTTATTCCACTGAAAGATATGTTTGAATTTTTAGAAAGGACTCTTTCAATTTCGTTTATTTGTTTTTGTTCGCTAGAAATATGAAAATTGTTGTTGTATTCATCTTCTAACCCCATTATAAAAGCAGGAGATACATGCAGAGCCTTTGCTAATAATACAATTTTATCCTTTTTCATGTTTTCTATATCGCCAGTTTCCCATTTTCTGACCGTGCTCTTTGCGACCCCTACTATTTTTCCTACTTCTTCTAAAGTCAAACCTAGTTGTAGTCTTTTTTCTTTTAATTTTTTCCCTGTATCCATATTATTTTCTCCTGTTTTTTTATTCTAGTACAATACAATTATAGTATATAAGTTTCTTTTTTGCAACTTTATTTTTTTAAAAAAGGAAAAAAGTTTCTTTTATGACTTGACAAATTAAATTTTATAAATTATAATCGTTTTGTAGCTTAAAGGAAACTTTTTTTAGAAAGGAGGGAAATATGGAAAAAAATTTATTAAAAAGCAAAGTTTTTGAAAGAGGAAAAAAAATGGAAGAACTTTATCGCGGGATACATATTAGCAAGAGTGCTATGTATCGAAAAATGAATGGAGAATCTTGCTTTACTTTGAAAGAAATCAAAGGAATAGTTGAATTTTTAGGACTTTCTAAAGAGGAAATGAATGCAATTTTTTTTAATTAAAAAGTTTCCTAAAAGAAACAAAGAAAGGAGGGAGCATGGAGTTAAAGGAAAAAATGTGTGATTTAAGTGAATTTTTAATTGATAAATTTATCGAATGTTGCGAAAAAGTCAATAATTGGACACCTTTAAAGAAAACTTTAGTTAGACTTGTTGTTCAACTAATTTCATCAATAATTGGTGTTTTTTTAGGACTTTTAATCATGGCTTATTTGAGAGCCAAGTAAGGATAATACAAAAATTATGCAAAGTTAGAAGGAGATTAAAAAATGAGAAAAAAAAGAAAGTTAAAAAAATACATTAAAAGACAGATAAAAAAAGAGCTCCAAATTTTAGCTAAAAACTTGGAGCGAGAAATACCTGACAAAATGACTTCTAATCTTTTGAAAGTTCTTGATGATATTTCTCAAGCATGATTTTTACAACTTTTGTTGAAATTTCTGCAATTTTAAAACCTATTTCTTTGTAAACACCTTCTGCTTTAAAATTTTTAGTTATTTCATCAAAAGTTTCTTTGGAAATTTTATCAAAATCAATATCCATTTTCATAACAAACACCTCCTCTCGTTATAAAGTTACGGCAATATCATTATAACTTTCGGAGGACAAAAAATCAACAAGGAGGACTTATGAACGAATTACAAAACAAAAACACATTTACAAGCTTAGAGCTTACAGAGCTAATCAATAAATTTAGAAGAGAAGAGGGGATTAAAAATGAATTAGAACATAAAGATCTATTGAAAATTATTAGGCTTGAATTTGAAGAAGAAATAGGTGAGGGAAAAATTTCGCCGACCTCTTATAAAGACCAATGGAACAGGGAACAACCAATGTTCATTCTAAACTTACAACAATCAAGACAAGTGCTGGTAAGAGAATCCAAGTTTGTTAGGAAAGCAGTCATCAAATACATTGATGAACTAGAAAGCAGAATAAAAGGACAATTCCAAGTGCCAACTTCTTTCGCAGACGCTTTGAGATTGGCAGCGGAACAACAAGAAAGGATTGAGAAATTAGCCTTAGATAACAAAGTAAAAGATCAGCAAATTTTAGAACTACAGCCAAAAGCTAGTTATTACGATTTAATCTTACAATGCAAAGATTTATTATCTATGACTGTTATCGCAAAAGACTATGGAAAAAGTGCTGAATGGATGAATAAAAAGTTGCATGAACTAGGGGTGCAGTTTAAACAAAGTGGAGTATGGCTTTTGTATCAAAAGTATGCGGATAAGGGATATACACAAACGAAAACCCAAAATTATCCAAAGACTGACGGAACACAAGGTGTAAAAATTCACATGTATTGGAGCCAAAAAGGAAGATTATTTCTTTATAACTTATTAAAAAACAATGGGATTATGCCAGTTGTGGAAATGGAGGGGACAGAAAATGACCGAAAAAGAAATGGATGAAATTTTTAAACTATTAAGACTTGCTATAAAAAAAATAAATGAGGAGGAATAATTTATGTCGGAAATTTTTTACACTTACAACGAAATACAAAGAGAAAAAGCTAATTTATTATTGAAAAATTTTATGTTTGAGATGATAGAACAGAAAGATTATGGTTGGAAAGAAGACGGAAGAAAAATGACACATGATGAGATCAAGGCAATGATTGAGGATAAATTGGGTTGCTTGGAAGACAGTCAGTTTGATGTTTTGATTGAAAAAATTGTCAATGCAGTTTTTGACACATTTTAGAAAAAAGAATTTTTAGAAAACAAGGAGGAATACTATGTTAGAAGAAAAAAACGCTATGGGAATAATAAAAGACATTAAGGACGAAAAGATGAGAAATTATGCAAGTTCTACATGCGAATTGATTGGATTTATATACAATGCAAAAATCTCTAAAAAAACAAAAAGAAAAATATTGAAAATGATAAAAAAACACGAAGCAACAACTTATGAATATATCGGAGCGTTAGCAGAGTATGAAAATCTTGCAGCGTATGCCAAATATCTAGCAAGTCGATCTAGGAGGATTTTATGATTTTTACAGTTTTTATTTTAGGTGTTGGAGTTGGATTTATTTTAGGAGTTTCTATGAATATAGACGAGATAGAGGAACCGATAACTCCGAATACTCCAAGACCAGAAGCACCTAAGCCAGTGCCAAAGCCGTAAAGGAGGCATTTTTATGAAAGAAACGATAACGGTTGATGAGGTAGCAAAAAGACTTGGAAAATCTGTCTTTACTGTTAAATGCCGCATAGTAAAAGGAGTTTATCCTTTTGGACGGCAGATAAGAAATAACGTAGGGACAGGTTGGCGGTGGGAATGTTATAGACAGCAATTTGAGGAATATTTAAAAACATCTGCAAGCAACGACCAAGCCCCCGCAGATGTTTAAACAAGAAAAACTATAGTAAAAGTTTTCTTGATTATATCTCAAAACATTAGAAAAAGTCAAGGAGGAAGTATTAAATGAAAAAATCAAAATTACAAATACTATTCTATATAGTTGCAATTATCGCATTTATAGTTATGAGTGTTGCATTTATTTATAGCATGCTAGATATTCCTTTTCCTTTTATTTTGAAAACAATTATGCTAATTTTAGCAGGAATATCTGGGATTGGTTACTTTATATTTTTCGAGGAGATGAAATAAAATGACAATAAAAGAATTAAGAGAAGAAGCAAAGAATTTAGGAATTACAAATGTATATAGCTTAAATAAAACAGAATTAGAGGACAGAATAGCCTTAGAGAAGCAAGAGGTAGTACAAATGTCTATGATGGACTTTAAAGCTTCATTGCTAACAAATTACGAAGTTTTCGACTATGAGGATGAAGAAGCTTGGCATATTTTAAGACAAAAAAGAATTGGTGGATCTGATGTTGGAGCTATCTTAGGAGTGAACCCGTATAAATCTATCATTGATGTTTATATCAATAAGACAGAGGGAACAACTTTCAAAGGCAATGAAGCAACACACTGGGGACACATGTTAGAAAGTGTTGTGATGAAAGAGTTCGCTAGCAAGCACAGTGAATTGGAAGTGTATGAAGCCCCTTACTCCATTGTTGGAGAATATTTGATTTCTAACATTGACGGAGTTTTAAGAAACAAAGAAACTGGGGAATTTGGAGTTTTTGAAGCAAAAACAACCAATGCTTTTAATTCAAAAGCTTGGGAAGATGACGAAATTCCACAATCTTATTATGCTCAGGTACAGCACTACTTAGGTATGACAGGCTATGCTTTTGCATACATTGCAGTCTTGATTGGTGGACAAAAATATAAAGAATTTTACATCGAAAGAAACGAAGAAGACATTGCTTTACTCGAAGAAAAAACAAATGCTTTTTATTTCGACAATATCGTATTAGGAGTTCCGCCAATACCAGACGGATCTGACGCATATATGGAACATTTGAAAAAGAGAGCTTTAGAGTTACAAAGTGATGAAGTTGTAGAGCTTGATGAATTAGAAGAAAAAGCCGAAAAAATAAAGGAATTGGCGGCAAAACAAAAAGAGTTAGAAAAACAGGAAAATCTACTAAAGGAAGAAATTTTGAATGAAATGTTGGCACAAGGTACCAGAAAAGCCACAGCAGGAAGTTTTAAATTTAATATTCAATCGAGAAAAACTACGGATATGAAAGAGTTTGAAAAAGCACATCCGGAGCTCGTAAAAAAATATAAAGAACTAGAAAAAAACTATAAAAAAGAAGCTAGTAGATTTTTAACAATAAGATAGTAATTTAATTTCAATTCTCACTGCGAGATTGTGCCATAAAAAACGTTTCAAAACTTTTTTAGAGAATTATATACCTTGCCTCTTTCAAGAGGCTTAAAACGGATTTTAAAAATAGGAGGAATAAATATGACAACACCAACGGCAAAAAATAGCTTAACAGCAAATAACGATAGAGGAGTAGGAGAAACAAAGAAACATAAAACAATATTTGACGTAGTGCAGGCAGGAGCGAAGCAATTTGCAACTGCATTACCTAAACATGTAAATTCAGAAAGATTTGTGAGAATTGCTATCACAACAATAAGACAAAATCCTAAGCTCGCCAAATGCAGTCAAGAGAGCTTGTTGGGGCTTTAATGGTATCCGCACAGCTAGGGCTTGAACCGGGAATGTTAGGACAATGTTATTTAATTCCTTTTGAAAATAAAAAAGCAGGAGTAATAGAATGTCAATTTCAAATTGGGTATAAAGGACTGATTGAGTTATTGCGAAGAAGTGGGCAACTATCAGATATTTACAGCTATGTTGTCTATGAAAATGATGAATTTAGCATTGAATATGGGCTAAGCAGAACATTAATGCATAAACCTAATTTCGATGAGAGAGGAGAAATAAGAGGTTTTTATGCAGTTGCAATACTAAAAGACGGAGCTAAAGCATTTGAATATATGACAAGAGATGAGGTTGTGAAACATGAGGAAAAATACAGAAAAGGCTCATTCAAGAATGATGTATGGAATAAAAATTTCGAAGAAATGGCACAAAAAACGGTGGTTAAAAAGCTACTGAAATGGTTGCCTGTATCGGTGGAATTTTTAGAAAATATCAACAGAGATGAAAAAACAAGCAATTGGAACGAGCAAACAAAAGAAGTGGAAGTTTCAGATGAATTGGTAATCGATGAAGAAACTGGCGAAATTGTTGATAATAGCAATATTGGACGCGATGACATCGCAAAAGGGCTTTTTGCTAAATAAACAAAGGAGGAAAGCATGGAAAAAGAAAAAGTATTGGAAATAAAATTTAAGCTAGTGTGGGGTAAGTGGGCGTGGAAAATTACGAAGAATGAACTATTTAACTTACATGACGGAGTGCAAGAATACGAAAGTAAAACATTGCAATTAAAACTAAAAAAAGAATGTAAAAATTGTATTTTTATGTACAATGATGTAATTGACGATTATGAAGAAACACCGAATTGCATATTACTTTATGAACATGAGAAAGAAAGATTAGAGGAGTTTGTAAAACGTATAAATGAAAAATATGGAAAATCTAAAAGGTGGAGAGCGGGGTATAAAGAAAGATATTTCTATATAAATTTTGTTGGAGAAATCTGTAAAAACCTTGACGAGAACAATGCAATGAATAGGCAAGCTTATGAGTTCGGAAACTACTTCCAAACTCGTGAACAAGCTGAAAAAGCACGTGAATTACAAAAGAAAGCATATCAGGAGGTTTGGAAACATGAGTAAATACAAAGTAAAATTTTATGCTTATATAGAAGGTAAAAAAATAGAAGAAACTGTTGATTTAAGAGAGAAATATAGACACTGGTTGGAAGAGATTGGAGAGATTGAAAATGATTAAACATATAGTTAGTTTTAGCGGGGGGAAAGATAGTACTGCAATGCTTTTAATGATGTTAGAAAAAGGATTAGAAATAGATGACATTGTATTTATGGATACTGGTGTAGAATATCCAGAAATGTATGAGCATATTGAAAAAGTTGAAAAGTACATAAATCGTAAAATAACTAAATTAAAAGCGGATGAAACTTTTGAATTTATGTTGCTTAACTATGAAAAGAAAAAAGGTAAGAATAAAGGGCAAAAAGGATATTCTTTTCCAGATTTTAGGAATAGATGGTGTACTAAGTATTTTAAGCAGAGAGTTATTAAAAAATACTTAAAAGAAAAATACAAAGGTTTTGAAATAACTGAATACCACGGAATAGCAGTAAATGAGCCAAAAAGACTTGAGAAGAATAAGAACAAAAATATAAAATATCCACTTGCAGAATGGAACATAACAGAGCAAGAAGCATTAGATTATTGCTATAAAAAAGGTTTTAGTTGGAATGGATTGTATAAAAAATTTAACAGAGTTTCTTGCTGGTGTTGTCCTCTTAAAAGTTTAAAGGAATTAAAGATACTATATAAAGAATATCCAGAATATTTTAAAAAATTAAAAGAATATGAAGAAAAAACATATAGAAAATTTAGAGCTGATTATAGCATTAAAGAGCTAGGCACTAGATTTGCTAAAGAGATTGAGGAGGAAGAGGATGAGAGAAATTAAATTTAGAGCTTGGTTGAAAGAAAAAAATAAATTGGTTTATCCTGAATGGATTGCATTTTTTAAAGATTTTGCAGAATTTAAAGTAAAAGAGGCATACGGATACACCGTTTACAGACCAAACTATAAAAACATTGATATCATGCAATATACAGGATTAAAAGATAAAAACGGAAAAGAAATCTATGAGGGGGATATTGTAAAAGTTCCACATTTTTTACATGACGAAAGAATAAAAATAAACGGTGTTGTCAAATATGTCAATAATAGAGCTGAATTCGTCATTGATTTAGAAGATATTGAAGAAACTTTTTATTGTTGCAATCAAAGTGAAAGAATTGAGGTCGTTGGAAACATTTATGAAAATCCTGAATTGTTGGAGGTGGAGAAATAATGTGGAAGTGTAAAGAATGTGGGAGCGATGATTTTATTGAAAGAGTGGTTGGAGGATATGAAAAATATTCAAGTTATGACAAGAATGGGTATTCAGAAGGTTTTGAAGAATCCGATTATGAGACGATAATTGAATGTAATAACTGTGGGAATTATAAAGATGGTTCTCATGATATTAAAAATATAGCCGACTGGATAGAGGAGGAAGAAAATGAATAAGTTAGAAAAGATAAATAAATTAGTAGAAAAAATTAAATATTACGCAGAGGGAATTTCTGATATTTATGAAAATATTGATATAGATTTAGACGACAACTGCATGGAAGACGGAGACATTTTCACAAGGCTCGAAATAGACGGGACTTCTATAAGATTCGAAATAGATAAGAACGGAGAATTTTACATAGAAACTTCTTTAAATAACTTCGAAGAGCTCGATGAACTTACGTTTTGGAAAACAATGTATATCGTAAGCAATCGTTAAGAGATAACGGGAAAAATTGATGTAAAAAAATAGAAATCAATCGTGAAAAAAATTTTCCGATTAGAAAAAGGAGATGATGGAGAATGAAATATGTTTTTAGTAAAGAGAAATTTTTGAAAAACACAATAAAACGACATTTTAAATCTTTATGGATTGAAGAATGTGATGGAAAAGAGGTTGATATTGGCAAAGATGATACATATGGGTTTTGTGGTCCTTTTCTTATAAAGAAAGAATGGTGTGAGGTGGTGGAATGAGTGTTAATGCAAGCAAAGAATTATATAAACATTACGATGGAATGATTAGAGCTTGTAAAAATGCTTGTTATTATCGCATAGAAGGTGATGAAATATTATTAGAAAATGCTGAATTGAAAGAAATTGCAAGAATAGAACTCTTAGATGTTTCTGTTGCTTTGGAACAATATTTTTCTAATAAAATGAACAAGTTTTTGAAGTTGAAAGGAGTTAAGAAATGAAGCAATCAAAGTTGTTTGAAAACACTTCTCACTATAAAACTATGAGAGAAAGAGCTTTTGAAAGCGATTTAGGGTGCAATGCAACTTTAATAGGGTTCATATGGGAATTGAATGACCAGATTGCAGAACGATGGAGAGATGTAAGCATGCTATTAGCTATTAATAATCCTAAAAATAATATAAAAATGACAAAAGGTTTAACTAAAATAGCTAGCGATTTAAGGAGAATTGCAGATGAATTAGAAAGCTATACAAAAGAAAAAGAACCAAAATGTGTAGAGGGGGTCATTGAATGAAACAAAGAGAATATAAATTTCGAGCTTGGGATACTAAATATAAATGCATGTTTATTCCTAAAAAAATTGATTTTTACGATTTTACCCTGCAAATGGAAGAAGGTTGCATATGGGATTCTTGGGACCCAAACGGAAATGAAGAAGTTATCTTAATGCAATACACAGGAACGAGGGACCATAGAGGGATAGAAATATACGAGGGGGACATAGTTAGCATGGAAGCTATGACACCCGGAGCTCCAAGCATTGTTGGAGAAGTACAATTTTTAGAATGTGGATATTGGGTAGTGAGGGAAAAAGAAGAAAAAGGTGTACGCCTATTTCAAGAGGGAGTACACATTGAAAAAATTGGGAATATTTATGAGAATAGTGCTTTTTACAACCAAAGACTGAAAAAAGGAGAAAACGATGAAACTAAAGCTTAGAAAATTGAGAAAGAAGAAGGAATTAAAAAAGTTTTATAAAGGTGCTTTATCTTTAACTAAATATTTAGAGGAAAATATAAGAAGAAAAGGAATGGATTTAGTCTACAAATGTCGTGATTGCGGGCATAAAATGAAAGTTTGTATGAGATATATTCATTTAAAATACGAAATAATCCCAAAAGCAAAAAAGCGAGGTGGGAAGAATAGATGAAATTAAAAAGAGTGACAGTACAAGAACTTAGAGAAATATACAAAAATAACAAAGGAGCCCCATGCAAAAGATATTTAGAAATCTCTCATTATTGCAATGTTCCTTTAATTGTTAAAAAAACGTCAAAAAACTATACTAACATTGAGTTGGTTTTTAAAAGATACAGAAGATGACTTTGAATTGATTTATAAAGCCTCAACAAATGATTATTGTAATTTAAATAAATACGAAGAGGGAGAAAGTTACATTTCGGATATTTATGTGTTTGATGAACAAATACATGAAATATACAAAGGGAATTTAAACTTTAAGAGATAGTGGTTATTTCCATTTTGGAAAATACCTTAGAGAAAGGAGCTACAAATGAGAACAGTTGAAGAAATAAAGACGGAACTAGAGAAGTGGAAGAAAGAAAAGATTGAGTTAGAAAATGAAATTGATAGGGCAAGTCCAACTGCTTTTGATTATTTGAATATTTTAGATAAAGAGCTTTATAAAACTCATTGTATGATTGATTTATTAGAGTGGGTGTTAAAATAATTTAAGTCAGGAGGTGGGAATTTGGAAGAAAAAGAGCCATATTTCCAAGTTCCCAAAAGTCTGTTTAGACTTAGACGGGACGGGGGAATAAGTCTTACTGCATTTGATATTTATTTGCTAATGACAGATAGATATAAAATTTCTTGTTTAAAAGAGAATATAAAAAAATTTACAGATGAAGAAGGAGAAATCTATTTTGTATATGCCTACAATACTCTAATGAAAGACTTAAACACTACTAAAAGAAATGGAATATCTAAAGCTATACAAGAGCTTGAAACTTTAGGTTTAATTAGAAGTAAGAAAGGGAATGGGAAGACTACTATATATTATTTAACTAGTAACCAAAAGGGAACTGGTACTAGTAACCAAAAGGGAACCCTAATAAGAATAAATAATAAGAATAATATGAATAAGAATAATTATAATAATTATAATAATAATAACAACAATAATACTATATTAAGAAATGAAATAAGATTACTTATCCAAGATAGAAATATCAAAGTGGAGAATATCCTAAAATATTGCAATGATATTTTAAGAATTAAAGAAGTATTTGAATATGCGAATACAAATGAAAAACATGATGCTTGGATAATTGCTTGTTTGAGAGATAATTATATCTTAGCAAAAAAGCAAGAAAAAGAAGAAGTCTATGAAAAAGATTATTCATTGACAGCAGAAGATGTGTTGAGAGGAGGGTAAATTGAGTATAAAAACGATGAGAAAGCTAGTCTATACGGAAGAATTTCACAATAGTATAGGACAAAGAGAAGAAGATAAAAAAGCTTGTATTATAGCTACTTGCTCCCAATGTGGAGAGACTGTTATCGAAAGACTTGAAGACGGTCAAGAGGTGGCTTATGAATGTTCTTGTGAAAAACAAGCTAAAATTCAAAGAAGATTAGAAAAATTCAAAGAATTATCTATCACTGACAGAAATTCGAGAGAGGACCAGTTCAAAAATGCGACTCTACAGGACGACAAAGAAAGAGAATTATATAAAAAAATTAAGAATTATGTTACAAATTACGATAAAATCCTAAAAATCAACGACGGATTGCTATTTGTAGGAAACTGTGGGACCGGGAAGACGTTCTTGGCAAACTGTATATGTAATTACCTAATAGAGCATAATTATGCAGTGTTGAGCTTTAATCTAGGCGGATATTTAAGGATTCTAAGAGAAGATTTTAACCAAGAAAGCATATTTTTAGAAGCAGTGAAAGAGGTGGATCTGCTTTTCATCGATGACTTAGGGAGTGAAAAACTAAGTGAAGAATGGGGAAAAGAAAAAATATTTAGCTTGATAGATACAAGATATAGAGCTGGAAAGCCTATCATTATCACTTCCAACCTAGACTTAAAAGAAATGAAAGACTTTTTACAGTATAAAAATACAAATAAAATCTTAGATAGAATCTGTGAGATGACGAAAGAATTTAAATTCACATGGCAATCTAAGAGAAAAAGAAAATCAAAGGCGTTTTGGGAAATGGAGGAAGAAATAGCATGATTTTTATTAAAGGTAACGTTCCAAGTTCCAAAAACAGTAAAGAAATCTGTTGGAATAAAAATATGAAGAGACCTATTTTGACAAATTCAAAGACTGTTAAAAACTACCTAAAAGCTCATGAATATGAGTGGGAAAATCCTAAAACAATTAAAGAATTTAAGAAAAAATTAGAGGGAAAAGAAAAACCTTACCGGATTGGATTCTATTTCATCCGGGACAGCAGAAGAAAGTTTGACTTTATCAACGCCGCACAATTACCATGCGACTTAATGGCTCGACATGGTTGGATAGACGATGATAATGCAAATGAAATAGTTCCAGTATTTCTCGGATACGAAACAGACAAAGAGAATGCAGGAGTTGGAATCGAGGTGTTGTGATGAACTTAAAAAGTGGTTATGAACTAAGGGTTGAAATTCAGAGTTTAAAAGAAACAATTGAGGAACTCAGAATAAATATACAGTCTTTATCAAGCGTTCAATTCAAAGAAAGGGTACAAGGCGGAGAAAATAGCCCGGATAAGAGTATGATAGATAAACTAAGTAAATTATACGAATTAGAAGAAAAATTAGAAAAATTAGTAGAATTCCAAATCAAAATAGCGACAGAAATAGAGCATTTGGAGGATTGGAAAGAAAGAGTAATACTTAGATACAGATATATAAACAACTTCACTTGGGAGCATATCTCAGAAACAACAGGGTATTCTAAGAAGCAGATTTCTCGAATTCATAAGAGAGCAATTATAAATTTTAGAAAAAAATTTCAAAATGTCCCTAAATGTCCTTGTATGTCCCTATGATAAGTGCTATAATAGTATCATGAAAGAAGTGAGGACAGCAAAAATGTTCTTACTTCTTTTTATTTTCATAGAATTTCCTCCTTGAAATTTATGAAGAGAGTTTTGCTGCTTTCTCTAAAAAAAAGTAGCGATAAAAAATCTAAGGCTATTTTAAGCCGTTCAAATTAGTTAGGTATATAATTATACTAAAAACTTTTCAAAACGTTAAATAGCGTATCGAAAACGAGCGAGAATTGATTTTAAGTGCATGGTTATAAGTTAAATTTTAGAGGTGTGAAAATGCTATATAAAATCTGTGGCAGATGTGGAAAGAAAATAAAGCAAAGAGAACAATGCAAATGCAAGAAGAGTAGGCATAGGGTATATGATAGAGAGCATAGAGACAAAGAGAGAGCAGACTTCTATCATAGCAAGGCTTGGAAAGACTTAACGAAGCTATGCAAACTTAAAGCGAATGGGCTAGACTTATATGAGTTAGAAATAAATTATAGAGTAGTCAAAGGGACTTTATCACACCATATTGAAGAACTACAAGACAACAGAGATAGAGCGTTAGATATAAGCAATCTAATTTGGATAAGCGATAAGACACACGCTCTAATACACAAAGAATATAACAAAGATGAGCAATCAAAGCGAAAAATGCAGAGATTGCTCTTTTCTATTATAAAAAAATATTTATAGGGGGGAGGTTGAAAAAGTTTTTAGTAAGGGCTTCCAAAACCGCCTCCCCCATAATTCGTGGAGAAAATGCCAGAAATGAAATTTAAATAAATTGGGAATATTTTGGGAATATTTTGGGAATATTTTTTTTATTGTTAAAATATCCATTTTCCCGGTACAAAGGAGGTGTAAAAAATGGCAGGAAGAACAAGAAAAGTTGTTGACATATCCACAGGAAAAATAGGGAAGCAAGCAATTAAAAATCGGCAGGAACAAGAAAAAAAATTGAAACTTGGGAGAGAACACTTGGAAGCTCCAAAGTGGTTATCGAAAACAGGGAGAGAAGAGTTCCAAAGAGTTGTGACAGAAGCGGGAAAAATAAATTTGCTTGATAATCTGGATTTAGGATTTTTAGCAATTTACTGCAACGCATATAGTTGCTATCAAGATGTTACAGAAAAAATATCGTGTAATGGCTATCTCGGAAAAAGAAGAACGGCGAATGATGTTTATGATACTGTCCATCCTCTTTTGGTGGTTCAAGAAAAATACATAAAACAGATTATGCAATGCTCAACAAAACTAGGATTAGCCACTACTGACAGATTAAAGCTTATTGTACCGACGAAAGAAGAGACAAAAGAAAATAAGTTCATTGAACTCATAAAAGCACGAAAACAAGGATAGTTTATGAAGCGAGATAGAACGACAGCTTATGCTAAGTTAGTGGTTAGTGGCAAAAAAATAGCTGGAAGAAAGGAGTTTTTAGCATGTAAAAGGCATTTAGATGATCTAAAAAGAAAGAAGTTTGATTATAAATTTGATGTTGAAGAGGCAGAATTTGCAATTGATTTCGCAAATACTTTAGTGATGAAGAATGGCGAACCTCTAAAAACTAGAGGCTTTCAAGAATTTATCATTGGTTCTTTGCATGGTTGGAGAAAGAAAAGAACAAAAGAAAGAAGATTTAGAGAAGCTTATATTCAGGTTGGGAGAAGAAATGGAAAATCTTTTTTGTCAGGAATGCAAGCGACATTCTTTAGCACATATCTAGGCTTGAAAGATAGAATATTCTGTGCAGCAACAAAGCAAGACCAAGCGAATATCGTTTGGGATGACGTTAGAAATTTTATTGAATCCGACAGCGATTTAACAGAGTTATACAAAGTAAAAGAACACGACAGGACTATAAAAAGTCTAATCACAGATACAGTGATTAAGTCTTTAGGTAGAGATACAAAGTCTATGGACGGTTTTGGAAACATCTTGTCTATATGTGACGAGCTACACGCTCACCCTAATAATCAAATGTATAAATTGCTATTAGATGGGCAGGCTGACGTGGATAATGCTTTGACATTAGCTATCACAACAGCAGGATTTAACTTGAATAGTTTTTGCTACGAACACTATCAATTCTGTGAAAAGATATTAGAGGGATTAGTTGAAAAAGAAACACTCTTTATATTCATTTGCGAAATGGATAAGGATGACGATATTTGGGATTGGAAAAATTGGTTAAAAGCGAACCCTTATTTTCTTTTCAACGAGGACGGAACACCAAATCAGACTAAAATAGCACGATATTCTGAGAAAGCGATTGACGCAAAAGAAAAAGGTGGAGATGACCTTACAAATTTTTTAACAAAACAACTTAATATGTGGGTAACTGCAAAAGTCGGACAATATATCGACTTAGCAAAATTCAAAGAGTGTGAAAGTGATTTAACGTTAGAGGATATGCAAGGCAGAAAAGCATACTTAGGATTTGACTTATCAAAAGGTGGCGATTTAACAAGCATTGCTTTAGTTTTTCGCTTGGAAAACGACAAAATATACATATACAGTCATTCGTTTATGCCAGAGCTGAGATTGGAAGAACATGAAAAAACAGATGATGTGCCTTACAGAATTTGGGTAAGAGAGGGGCTTTTAACTCTCACAACTGGTGCATTTGGAATAAAGACGGATTATAAGTTTATTATATCCCATTTAAAAGAAATTTTAGAAAAGTATGAGATTGAGATTGTGGAATGCGGCTATGACGCTCATAATGCAGGCTCTTTCTTGGCGGATTTGGACTTTCTAGGCTGTGACTTAACAGAAGTGAAGCAATCGGCAAAGTCTCTGAATGACACAACGGTTGATTTTGCTTTATCAGTCAAAGCAACTCAAGTGCTTTATGATAAGAAAAATAGTTTGTTAAAGTGGTCTATCGCTAATGCTACTACTACAAGCAATAGTTTCGGGGAAATAAAAGTGGACAAGCAAGCACAAAAAAACAGGATTGATCCTGTGGACGCTATTCTTGACGCTTGGAAAATCATGTTATTGAATAAAAAAGAAGATGTTGACATCAATGAATCTGTTGCAGATTGGTTGGAGTTAATGGGATAAAATCACGTAAAAAGGAGGTGGAACATGGGAATTATAAGGAAGTTTTGGAATAAAGTTACTAAAAAAAGTGAAACAACTTCTATAACTGGAATGAATTTTGGCGAATTTTTTGGTTTAAAGACAGGTGCGGACATGTCAGAAGTAACATATTTTACTTGTTTGAAAGTATTATCTGAAAGTATTGGAAAACTCTCGTTACATTTGAAAGACAACGATAATAACAGAATTACCGACCATGACGCACTTTTAAGGTTAAGAGGAGTAATCAACCCTTTCATGACTTCTAGCACTTTTAAAACACTGCTAGAATACTGGAGAAATCACTACGGAAATGCTTATGCTTATTTAAGTTATGATTTGAGAGGGAAATTGGTTGGGATTTATCCACTAGACCCAAGATATATCAAGATTTGGATAGATAATGTTGGGTTTTTTAACGGGAAAGAAGCTCTTTGGTATGAATTCAATAAAGACGGGAAATCTTATTTTTTTAATAAAGATGAAATTTTACACCTAAAAGGTGGACTATCTAAAGACGGTATCGTCGGCATGTCAGTGCGAGAAACACTCGCTACGACGCTTCAAGGTGTCAAAGCCAGTCAACAATACCTTAACAGCTTATACGATAGAGGATTGACCGCTAAGGCGATATTAAGATACACAGGGGACTTGAACAAAGAATTACAAAAGAAACTACTTGAAAAAATAGAAGAATTTATAAATTCTAAGACAAATCCTACCGGTGTTATGCCCCTACCTCCGGGTATGGATATTATCCCTTTGGATTTAAAGCTTACAGATAGCCAATTCTTTGAATTGAAGAAATTTACAGCTTTACAGGTTGCGGCAGCTTATGGGGTAAAGCCTAATCATTTAAATAATTATGATAAGTCAAGTTATGCGAATTCAGAAATGCAGAACTTGACTTTTTATATTGATACGTTGCTGTATATCTTAACTCTTTATGAAGAAGAATTTGACTTGAAGTTATTGACGGAAAAAGAAAGAATGCAAGGATTGCATTTTGAATTTAATGTAGCAAGCATTCTAAGAGGGGATTTGAAGACACAAGCGGAATGTTTAAGTAAATACGTGACAAGTGGAATTTATACGATAAACGAAGCGAGAAAAAGAGCAGGAATGACGGAAATAGAGGGAGGCGATGTTGTAGTAATGAACGGTAGTTATGTTCCTTTGGAACAATTAGGAGTAGCATATAAAGACAAAGGAGGTGGAAAGAGTGAATGAAAAATGGTTAAAAATCAGAAACGAAGCAGGTATCACGGAAATTTTTATTGACGGAGATATTGAGAGTGAAGTGTGCAACGATGGATGGCTAGAAATGTGGGGAATAAAAGATACAAATATTTACCCGTCGGCAGTTCGGGACGCTTTAAAAGAAGCAGGAAATGGAGAGGTTCACGTTCATATCAATAGTTGTGGCGGAGATGTATTTGCAGGAGTGGCTATTTGTAACATGTTGAAAAATCATAAAGGAAAAACAGTTGCTTATATTGACGGCTTGGCTGCAAGCTCTGCCTCAACGATTGCATTTGGTTGTGATGAGATCATCATTCCAAGCAATGCTTATTTGATGATACATAGAGTAAGCTGTGGAGTATTTGGAAATGCTGATGAGTTGGCGGAGCAAATTAAGATTTTAGAAAAACTAGAAGATGGAATTGCTAATAATTACATGGAAAAAGCAGTTGAGGGAGTGGATAAAGAGCAAATTTTGAACCTTATGAAAGAAACAACTTGGTTTACCGGAGAAGAAGCTCAAAAATTCTTTAAAGTCACAGTTGGAGAAAAAGAAAACTTTATCAATTTTGCCTTTACGAACCAAAAATTTAAGCACATTCCAAAGGATATTCTGAATAAAATCGAGGGGAAAAAGGCAGAATTAGAGGCAAAAGAAAAGGCAAGAATGGAAAATTTAAGTAAAGAAATCGATATTACATTAGCATTAGGAGGTATTTAAGTATGAAAAAATCAGTGGAATTGAGAAAAGAATATGAAGAATTAAAGAACAGTATTGCGGCATTAAAATCAGAAAACAAAATTGAAGAAGCACATGCAAAGCTTGCAGGATTGAAAGATTTGGAAAATAAAATAAGAGAAGTAGAAATTGAAGAAACAATGAATGCAGGAGTAGGAGGGAAAAAAGAAGTGAAAAACAAAGAAACAATGAATGTGAACAGATTATTTAACAGATTGATTACAGGAAAATCATTGAATGCAGAAGAAATGGAATTTTTAAACAAAGCAGGAACTCCGGGACAAGTGGAAGCGACGGATTCTAAAGGTGGATATTTAGTACCGACAGAACAATTCAACAGAATCAAAGAATTGAGAAGGAACTTGGTTTCTTTAAAACCTTTGTGTAATGTTGTTCCTGTGACTTCTTTTAAAGGAAATATGCCGATTGAAACTGAAACAACAGGAGAATTGATTGCATTTGAAGAATTGAATGAGATCAATAAAGGTGATATTGATTTTGCACAAATTTCTTGGAACGTAGCTGATTACGGGGACATTATCCCGATATCAAAATCACTGTTGGCTGATGAAAATGTAGATTTAATCAGCTATGTTGGAAGAAGATTTACAAAGAAAGCAGTAAATACAGAGAATAAAAAAATTCTAACTTTATTAAAAGGGCTTTCAGGAACAGAAGCAGCAGATTACACATCGATAGTAACAGCTTTAAATGTGACTTTAGATCCTGCCGTCTCTAATAATGCGGTTATTATCACAAATCAAACTGGATTTGACTATTTGGATAAATTGGTAGGAACAGACAAAAGACCATTGCTAGAAATAAACTTACAAAATACAACACAAAAGAAATTTAAAGGGAGAGATATCATTGTGTTGTCGGACGCAGTATTGGAAATGGAAGAGGTGACAAAGGCTCCTGTTTTCGTCGGAGATATGTCTGAATTCATAAGCTTCTTTGATAGACAAGGGCTTGAACTAGCAACATCAGATGAAGCTGGATTTACAAAAAATGTGAGTTATATTAGAGCAATTGAACGATTTGATGTAAAAAAAGTAGACAGCAAAGCTATGGTTTATTTGAAATTAGCAACTGCTTAGGTGGTGGATTATGGAAATTTTAACTTCGGAGGAGATAAAAAACTATCTTAGAATTGACTATGATGAAGATGATAAGTTGTTGCAATCTTTACAGGTTGCGGCAACTGCTTATCTGCAAGACGCTATTTGCAATTTGGAAGAAAGAATGAAGAAACAAGAATTCAAAGAGAGGACAAAGTTGCTATGTAGTGTGATTATTCAAGAATGGTACGACAATCGAGAGCATGGAGAGAGCAAAGATTTCAACTACACGATAAGAAGCATGCTTACTCAATTGCAGGCAGGTGGTTAAATGAATGATATCACAAGCAGATTGAGGCATTTGGTGGAAGTTTGGCATTTGAAAAATATCAAGAACGAGCTCGGAGAGAATGATAAAGAGCCAAGATTGTTGAAAAAGGCATATTGCGAGATTGTTCCTCAAAATTCTAGCGTAAAAACAGGGCAAGCGGAAACAGAAAGTAATGAACATCAATTTAAATTCACTTTTAGAAGAAAATCAATCCCAAACATTCAAAAAGATTGGTTTTTTCTTTATGATGGATTGAAATATGAAGTTATTTATTTCAATCAGGACTTCAAAGATAATCAATTTATAGAGGTTTTTTGTAAAAGAGTAGAGGAGTAAAACATGAGTGATTATGGTTTCTCAAGCAAAGATTTAGAAGAGATTGAAAAAGAAGTGTTAAGACTTGCTAAAAAATATCCAAAAGAAGCTCGAAAATTTCTTGGAAAGCAAGGGAATGAACTCAAAAAAAAGGTGAAAGCAAAAGCAAAGAGCAAAATTGGAAAAAAAACAGGAAACTATATGAAAGGATTTAAGCGTGGAAAGGTTTATAAATACATGGGAGAAGAGGACACAGTAAGGGTATATAACAATATGCCACATGCCCATTTGATTGAACATGGGCATATTATTAAAGGGAGAGGAAAAAACGGAAAAGAACATGGATTTAAAAAAGGCTATCATATCTTAGAAGAAGCGGAAAAAGAATTTCATGATGATTTTGTAAAGGCATCGGACGCCTTTATCGATGAAATCTTGAAAAATGGAGGTTTTTAATGGTTAAGCTAAGCGAAATTTTGAAAACTGTAAATTCAAAGCTTGCGGAAACTTTCCCGGATGTCGAGATAGATAGTAAAGACTTATCTGAAAAATTCAATAGACCTAGCTTTAGAACAGAGTTAGATGGATTGAAAACAAATGCATTTATGACAACCTATAAAGAACGAGAATTTACAATCCGTATATACTTTTTTCCAATGGAAGCAGGAAAAGGAAGATTGGAGAGGTTGAAAATAACGGATAAGATAGAAGATATGTTTTTGCACACTCTTTGGATAACAAAAACATTCGCTATTCCTGTTGAGGAGATACATTTTGAAGAAACAGACGGGGTTTTAATAGCAAGCTTTGATAGTTATACAATAGAAGAAATAGAAAACGATATTACAGCAGAAATGATGGAAGAATTGGAATACAATGTAAAAAGTTAGGAGGTAAAGAATGGGAAGACCAACGATTGATATTATTTTTAAGCAAAAAGCAATCACAGCAATCAAAAGAAGTCAACTTGGGATTGTAGGGCTTATTGTGAAAGAGAGCACGAAAGATTGGACAAGGAGACAATATAAAAATATCACAGACATTACAGACAAAGACTATACAAGCGAAAACTTGCAATTAGTCAAGGATTGCTTTGAATTCACTCCTGCAAAGGTTGTCGTTTTTAATTTAAAAAGCGGGACTTTGGCTGATGGGTTAAAGGAGGTTGCAAAAGAAAGAATTAACTGGGTAGGTTTAGGATACGACGGAAAAGAAGCAGATACAGCTACTTTGGTATCTTGGATTAAGTCTATGCGAAAATCTGGAAAAACTTATAAAGCAGTCGTTCACAAGGCTACAAAGCCAGACAATAAAGGGATTGTAAACTTGATGAATGATAAAGTTACATTTGCAGATAGCAAGAGAGGTGAGAAAGATGGTTGGCACTACATTCCATCTGTATTAGGAATGTTAGCAGGATTGCCAATGACAAGATCCGCAACTTCTTTCTTATGTAGCAACTTAGTAGAAGTATCCGATTTTGAAAATATTGATGATGTCATTGACAAAGGTGGTTTCTGCTTGCATAAAGACGAGGGAGATATTCGAGTTGCTAGAGCTTGTACATCACTTCAAGAGATTACACAAGATGAAACAGAAGACATGAAAGACATTATTATTATCGAGTCAATGGATTTGATGAGAGATGACATCTACAATACTTTTAAGACTTGGATTGGAAAATACAAAAATAAGTACGACAATCAAGTATTGTTTTTTTCGTCATTAAATGCTTACTTCAAAGAATTGGCAAGAGAGGATATCTTAGATAAAGAATATGACAACTATGCAGAAGTGGATATTGAAGCTCAAAGATTGGCTTGGTTAGGCGTTGGAAAAACAGAAGTGCAAGATTGGGAAGATGAAAAAATTAAGAAGCTATCTTTCAAGAAAAAAGTCTTTATGACTGCACAAATTAAGATATTGAATGCGGTTGAAGACTTTAAATTCACTATCAATATGTTTTAGGAGGGTTGATAAATGGCAAAGAAAATGGATAAAAACAAGATTTTGAGAGGTTCCTTTGGTGCTGTTTGGCTAAACAATGAAGAACTTGGGGCAGCAAAGTCTTTTGAAGCGAAAATCACGTTGGAATATGAGGATATTGATATTGCAGGAGATTTAGGGAAGCATAAGAGATATATGGGCTTTACAGGCGAAGGAACAATGACGCTACACAAAATAGATTCCTCGATTGCAGAATTACTGCATGTTGGTATTCAAACTGGTGATATTCCTGATATTAAGATAGTTGGAAAATTGGAAGACCCAACAGGATACGGAGCGGAGCGGGTAGAATTTACTGGTGTAACTATCAATGAAGTTATGGCGTTAAAATGGGCAAATAAAGAGATTAGAGAGGAAGAAGTTCCTTTTTCTTTCTCCGGGTACAGATTCATTGATTTGATTAAATAATTAGGAGGATATTAAGAAATGGCAAAGAATATTACTTTAGAAATGCTATTGGCTAGAAAGCAACAATCAAATGACGATAAAATGAAAATTGTTCTTTTTAATTCAAAAGTGCTTGGAGGAACGATTGAGATTGTCAAGCAAAAAGCAAGAGATGTCATGAAAATTATGGATGACATGGAAGAAAAAACGATGACAGCTAGCACAGAAGCTAACTGTAAATTAATTTTAAAGCATTGCCCAATTTTTCGAGAAAAAGAATTGCAAGTTGCCTATGATGTGGCAGAGCCTCACGAAGTGATATTGAAAGTATTTGATGACAATATCGGAGAAGTTGGAAAACTTACAGAAAAAATCTTGGCAATCTATGGGCTTGCAGATGAGAATAAAAAGAAAAACTTATTAGAGGAAGAAATTGAAGAAATAAAAAACTAATTGAAGAGGACGCTGAGATGGCGTTCCTCTCTTTTTATGCTCTAAAAGGCTTTAAGTTGGATTATTTATTGAATTTAAACTTAACTGAAAAAATGTTTATGTTGGCAACAATGGAACTAGAGATTGAAAGAATAAACAAGGAGGTATCAAGATGACAGGAGCAGGATATTTTTTTGCTGTGTTGATTTTAGCAATTGGTGGAGTGTACTTATTTTTAAGAAATAAATATAAGAAAAATAAACCAAAAGACTTGTATAAACAAGCAAAAAAAGATTTAAAAAAATAAAAAAAGTTCTTGACTTATGTAGCTACAAATGATATTATATATTCAAGAGGGGAGGAATGTAAATGAAAAATGCATTCTTGGGAGATAATCATAATGATATGTGCCACAATAGAGTACATTATAAAAATTGCAAAGTGGCTCATCAAAGTGATTAGGAGGTTCAGAGGGCGTTAAGCCCCTTTCCTCCCCTCCCTCTAAAAAAAAGAAAAAGGAGGTAATAATATGTATGATAAGTGGTGGGAAATAGCTTTTAAAATATTCGTAGTAGTGAAAACTATAGAGTATCTCTATAAGCTTTATAAATGGATTAAAAATAAAAAAAATAAGGACTCTTAACATAATAGTTTAGAAGTCCTTATTTCGATGCATTCTTGGTAACTCTATATTATCCTGTTTTTCTAAAAAAGTCAAGGAGAAAAATTATGGAAGAAAAAAAGAGCAAAATGGGGCGTCCTACAGACTCTAAAAAAAATCTAATGTTGAGAATTCGATTAGATGAAGATGTTTACAAAAAACTGGAAAAACTTTCTAAAATTGAAAACGTATCCATGTCCGAGTTTGTCAGAAACTTCATAAAAGTTCAATATAAGAAAAAATTCAAATGAAGAGCCATACGGCTCTTTTTTTATACTCAAAATTCACGAAAGGAGGCTATATGGCAAAGAATATAAATGTCTTATTAAGCTTGAAAGACCAATTCACAAAGCCTTTACAAAATGCGACAGCTAGCACAACAGGAATGAACAGGGCTTTACAAAAAGCAGAAAGGCAGATGAAGAAGTTTGGAAATGCTGTAAAAGCAGGATTTAAAAAGACGGCAAAATATGCAGCGATAGGCGTTGGTGCAATCACTGCCGCGACTGGACTATTTATAAAGCAGTCACTTGACGCTGCAAAGGACAAATTAAAAGCTGATAAAATGTTGGAAACTAGCATGAAAAGAAACAACATATTTTCGGAAGAAAGAATGGCAGCCCTCAAAAGCGAGGCGAGTGCCTTGCAGGATTTAGGTGTAGTTGGAGATGATGTTACGCTCGCAGGAGCAGGACAACTATCCATGTATAAACTCAACTATGAACAAATCAAAAAAACCATGCCTGTTTTGTCTGATATGGTAGCGAAAGAAAAAGGATTGAATGGTACACAAGAGGACGCTATTGCTATGGCGGATGTCATCGGAAAGGCTATGGCGGGGAAAGTAAAAGGTTTACAAAAATATGGAGTTCAATTGTCCGCAGCAGAGGAAAAGGCTTTTAAAACAATGAAAGCAGAACAAAAACTTGATTTTATTGTAAATAAAGTAAATGCTTCAATAGGTGGGACTGCTAAGGCTCTAAGAGAAACAGATGAGGGGAAAATTGCAGCAGCTAAGGGAGCTTTTGGAGATATGCAAGCAGAACTTGGAAAAAAACTAATGCCTTATTTAGGGCGGTTGGCAGAATGGTTTCATGGAAAAATTCCGCAAATTCAGGCTTTAGTTCTTAGAACAGCTGACACTGTAGAACAAATGATTATGAAAGCAGAACCTTATTTGATACAAATAAAAGACTTGATTGGTAGCCTGTGGGATAAAGCAGGTCCTGCATTGAAAGAGTTCGGTGGAATACTGCTTGACGGAGCAAATGAAGCAATAGAAATCGCTCAAAGCATTATAAATAACTGGGATAGAATAAGCCCGGTTGTTTATACATTAGTTGGGGCATTGGGAGCTTATAAACTTATCATGTTTTTGTCTGTAGGTTATACATACGCTATGATTGGGGCGTTGAAAATAAAAGCAGTTTGGGACGCTTTACAAATAGCAAGAGCAAATGGCATGACAACGGCACAATGGGCATTGAATGCAGCTATGAACGCCAATCCAATCGGATTTGTAGTTGCAGCAATCGCTTTATTAGTTGGTGGAATATGGCTATGTATCAAGAATTTTGATTGTATAAAAGAAAAAGCATTGAGTCTATGGAATATGTTAGATAACAATCCAATCGGACGTTTAATTAAGTGGTTTCTTAAATTTGGAAATCCAATCGCAGCAACTATAAATTTGTTTCTAACCCTGAAAGAAGCTATTTATGAAAATTGGGACGCAATCACTAATTTTTTCATGAAAGCATTAGATATGATTTTACACCCAATTGATACTGCAAAAAAGGCAATTGGAGGCTTGATAGATAAGTTTAAATTTTGGAACGATACGGATCCAAAGGATAAAAAATTCAATATCGTAGAGAATAAGACCTCAACAAGCACTACAAAAACACTTGGAAGAAAAGCGTTGGGAACTTCTTATTTCAAAGGGGGAGCGACTAGAATAAATGAGGGTGGACGGACAGAAACGGCAGTATTACCAGCAGGAACTAAAATATTAAGCCATGAGCAAAGCAAAATTTTATCCAGTCGAGGAAATCAAAAAATTGAAGTCCATGTTCATATTTCAGGAAATTTAATAGGCGAAAAGGAACATATGGAAAGATATGCAGAATACACAGGGAAAAAAGTATTGGCAGCGTTAGGCAATATGTAAGGAGGGGGTAGAATGGAAATTATCTTTATGGCTGAAAATGAAATTGGGAAGCAAGAAACTATCGCTATTCCTGTGGTGCAAGGAATAGAAGCTATTTCTTGTGAAACAAAAGATGAAGAATTTGAGACAGCGAACGGAAAAACATTAAATTTGATAGGAGGAAAAGGATTGAGAAGTTTCTCTTTTTCCTCCTTTTTTCCAAGCAAAAAATACTATTTTGTAAGTTGGTTTAAATTTAAAAACCCAAAAGAGTATATCCGCTTCTTTGAAAAATACAGAGATTTGAGAGTTCCAGTTCGTGTGATTGTTATTGATAAGTATCAAGTTGTCTTGAATATGTTATGCCGATACAATTTCATATATCAAATCAGAGATAGAGCCGGAGATATTCCTTATACTTTAGATATAAAAGAGTATATTCTCCCGGCGACTGGAAGTGATAGTGGTGTATAAAATTATGGTAAAAAATAAAGACATCACAGATTATACAGGGAATATATCATGGCGTGATAGTGTTGACACATTAGGAGTTGAATTGAGCTTTGATGTCGCAGTTAATCGCTACGATAAAAATTTTTCGTTTCTTTGGGATATTACACTAGGGGACAGCGTACAGCTAATAAACGAACAAGGAGAGAGCTTATTGCAATGTATTATCGTCTCAGAAAGCCCGAACGGAAAGACTACATCATTTACAGCTTATGACATGGCTTGGTATCTTAATAAAAGTACGGTTATTAAGCAATTTAAAAAAATGGTTGGAAATGATTGTGTAAAATCTTTGTGCAAAGAAATCGGAATAAAAGTTGAAGTTAGCGGGCTAGACAACAAGATTGATAAAATTTATAAAGATAAGACTATTTCTGACGTCATCTGGGATATTATAAAGCAATGTTCTCAACACAATTCCAAGCGATTTTTTATCGAAATGGATAAGGGTATATTAAAGATAGGACCTTTCAAAAAAATAAAAGTGACAGGAAAATATGAAATGCACAAAGATTTTTTTCTTGATGTTCAGCAAAATGCAGGAAATGTCTCTTTGAACAGGTCTATTGTAGATATGAAAAACTCTATTTTGGTTGTTACGAAAAATAAAAAAGCAGTCAGAACGATTGGAAAAGAGCAGGACGGCGAAAGCATAAAGAAATACGGGAAGTTGCAACAGGTCGTTATTTTGGACGAAAAAGAACATAAAAAAGCAACTCTCGTAGCTAAAAATGAGCTAAAAAAATTAAATAAAATTACTGAAAATTTCTCAATAGACATATTAGGAGATGACAAAGTAAAGAGTGGTAGAGTGATTGATTTAGACCTGCCATTTTTTAGTATAAAGGGGGAGTTTTTTATAAAAGAGAGCAATCACTCTTTGCAAAATGGAATCCATAAGGCAAGTTTGAGTTTGGAGGGATACAAAGATGAATAATAACGAAAAAGCTTGGGATATTGCAATGGCTGAAAAATTCAAAGAACGAGATAATCCAAGTCCAATTGGGGCAGTTTTGGGGAAGATATTGAAACCACTCCCGAATATTTCTATTGAACTTTTAAATGGAAATGGAATCATTGACGCCGACAAGATATATTTATCTAACGCAATCACAAATAGATTAGCGATTGAATGTACGATGAAAAATTACGAGAGCAAAGGGAATACTTCTAAAAGTTGGGAAAGTTCTAATAATTCAGTAAGCGGATTGACAACAAGCGGTGGAGGGGACGCAATGAGTTTATCAGGACACAATGGAAATTTATCCTCTCTTTCTGCCCCAAACACGAGTGCAGAGCAAGAAAACAAAGAAAAAGGGAAATTTATTTTACAAACAGTATTTCACTTAAAACCCGGTATGTTTGTTCTCGTAATCCCTAATGTAGAAGAAGATAAATTTTTTATAGTTGACGTATTCAACTATGCACCGGAGGTGAGTTTAGAGTGGGAATATTACCAGAAATAAACTTTTTTGATTTTTCTAAAAATAATGAAAATGAAGAAAAAATAAGTACCGGGAAAACATTTCTAATTGATTTTCAAAAAGGAAAAATGCTTAGAGTTAATGGAAAGTTGATAAAAACAGATGATGAAAGGGCTGTTAGAATGTGGATCGAAAAAGTTTTGTTGACTGAAAAATACAAATGGAACATTTATAAAGACAATGGCTCTAATCAGTATGGTATGCAATATAAAGCGACATTATTAGGGCAACGATTTCCGACACCTGTCTTATATAGCGAATTTACGAGAGAATTGGAAGAAACGGTATTAAAAAATAAGCAAATAAAAGAAATTAAAGATATTGATGTAAAACTTGTAAAGCATACATTAGAAACGAGATTTACTGTAGTTTTGCAAGACTTTCACGAATTCGAGTGGGAGGGTTATTTATGATTATAAAAAAAGAACAAAAAGAAATATTAAACAGTATGCTTGATAGAGTGAACGAGGAATATGACAGAACAGAAGGGGGATTATTCTATGATAATTTAGCCCCTGCTGCAATCGAAATGGCAGTACTTTATGAAAAATTAGACTATATTTTTCTTAATTCTTTCGCAGAAACGGCTCAAGGGGAGTACTTAGACAATATTACAAAAGAGGTTGGAGTCTTTAGAAAGCAGGCTACGAAAGCAAGAGAGGTAGTGACGATACAAGGTATTGCAGGTACTTCAATTCCGCTAGGAACAAAAGTTGCAAGTGATACTTTTATATATTTAACAACAGAAGAAAAAACAATATCTATGAATGGAACTGTAGATGTTCCTGTGGAAAGCGAAAAAAGTGGAGAAATATACAATGTTCCTAAAAATGCAGTAACTTTATTTCCTGTCACTATTCCGGGATTAAATTCTGTTACAAACAAATCTCCAATCACTGACGGGTACAATAGAGAAACTGACGAAGAATTAAGAGAAAGATACTATTTTAAAGTTCGGGAGCCTGTGACATCCGGGAATGTATATCATTACAAAAAATGGGCTTTAGAAATTGAGGGAGTTGGGGGAGTAAAAGTTTTTCCACTTTGGGCAGGAGCAGGAACTGTGAAGGTTGTTATTGTAAACAACAAAATCGAAACAGCGAATGAAGAGTTGCTACAAAAAGTTAGGAATTATTTAGAAGAAGTTAGACCAATCGGGGCTACTGTTACAGTAAAGAGCGCAACAAATAAAAATATCTCTATCACAGGAACTGCGAAAATAAGTAGAAATGTAGATTTTGAAGAAGTGAAAAAGATTTTTGAAAAAGAACTGAAAGAACACTTGAAAAAAGTAGGATTTAAGCAAAACTACATATCTTATGCACAAGTTGGGAACATTCTCTTAAACGTGCAAGGAGTTAATGATTATGACAATCTAAGAGTAAATAATGGAGTTGTAAATATACAGCTACAGGAGGAAGAAATTCCAAAATTGCTTAGCATAAATTTGCAAAAGGAAGTGGTGTAATTGGAAGCAGATAGACTTATGAGGCACATGCCAAAGTATTATAGCGTTATAGCTGAAATTATAGTATTGCAGAAAGCGATACAGGGAGAACTGGAAGAATTGGATTTAAAAAGTCAAGATATTCTTAACCAATTTTTCATCTACACAGCAACTTGGAGCTTGCCAATTTGGGAGCGAATATTTGGGCTTTCTGTAGGAGATGAAACTTCTAATATTGAAGAGCGGAGAGAAAATCTTATCTCTAAACTTAGAAGTTACGGAACTACAACAAAAGAAATGATTATAAGAGTTGGAAATGCGTTTACAAATGGCGGGGTGCAAATCATCGAACACAATGAAAATTATAGCTTTGAAATTGTATTTACAAATGTAATTGGAATTCCAAAAAATATGGAAGACTTTAAGAAAACAATCGAGCTTATAAAACCCGCGCATTTGACGTATGAAATAGTCTTCAAATATCGTACTCATAAACTTTTGAGACAGTTCACGCATGGTGAATTAAGAAGATACAAACATGGCGAATTATATAATAGAAGTGACATACTTGGGGGGGTTGGTAATGAGTAGAACAACAAGATTTTTAAAATTATTTCTGCCAAGCGACAACGACTATTACAGAGTTGAGCAAGATCAGAACGAAAACTTTGAAAAAATCGATAAAAAATTAGAGGAATGGGATACAGGCAAAGAGCCTAAAATTCATAAAAAGACAGGATTTAATCTGAATAAAACAGACGATTATGACCAACAAGACAGCAACAAGCTTGCAACAGGAATGGCATTATATCGACTTTGGCAAGCGATGAAAGTCATGACGGGAAGCATAGAATTAACTTGGGAAGCTATTAGAAATAAGCCTGCAAAGTTTCCACCTGAAAATCATAATCACGATAATCGATATTCCCGCTCAGATCATACTCATGATGAAAGATACGCAGGAAAAGCTCATGCTCATGATGACAGATATTATACACAAGAACACATTGATGGGAAGCTTGCTGAAAAATCCAATGTCGTAAAAAAAGTCTGGTCAGGCATGTATACACAAAAAGGGGGTACGGTGTGCACTCTCCCTAGCAACTGGAAAGTCGTATTTATTCAAATAAGCTGGCATTCAACTTATAGAGGATCAACAACTACAGAAACTTTATTTAAAGATACTTACCAATTAAAAGGTTTTGGAGTAGGCGACGAAGGTTCATCTGAATACACAATAGAAATTGATTATTATGACAGAGTTAAATTCACAGGACGTGGTCAAGGCGATGACGCAGCTATCGAAGCAGTGCACGTCATATGAATAGTGGGAGGAACGATGAAGAAAATAAAAATTTTAATTGATGAAAACAAAAGAATTATCGCATATTGCGATTTTGGAGAATTGGAGAACTCTATGGAGATTACTGTAGACGACGATTTTCAATTTAATAAAAGTTTAGATGATTATATTTATCAAAACGAAAAACTAGTTTATTCTCCAAACTTAGAGAAGATAAAAAAGAAAATAAACGAAAAATGGAAAAATGAAAGACAGGAAAAAATTGATGCAGATTTAAATTATAAAGGTTATGTTTTTCAAATGCGAGAAGATATTGACGTAAAAAATTTTGAACAGCGAGGACTTCAAATTGCACTCGGTCAAAAGAAATTAACAGATAAGGAAGAGTGGCGATTAAAAGATAACACTTTCAAAGAATTTACATATAAAGAATTACTAGAAATAGTAGGACTTTGGGGAGAAAGAAAAAAGAAAATATGGATAGACTTGAAAAGAATGTGGAAAGAATTAGAAAAAGCAAACTCTATAGAAGAAATAGAAAAAATCACTTGGAGTGAGGGTATATAAATGTATCTAAGACATTTTCAAGAGGGCTTAAATCGCCTCTCACGAGGTCGTTTTTTTTGGAAGGAGGTAAGCAATGTACAATTTTTCAGAAAGAAGCATAAAAAACTTAAAAGGAGTTCATCCGAAATTGGTAGTTCTCATGAAAGAGGCTATAAAAGATAGCCCTTATGATTTTATAATTACGGAAGGCTTACGAACGGTTGAACGGCAAAAAGAACTGGTTAGAACAGGAAAATCGCAAACAATGAACAGTTATCATTTGCGAGGACATGCGGTTGATATTGCCTTAATCGTGAACGGTACTATAAATTGGGAGTTTGCTCTTTATCGAGAAGTCGCTAATCATATCAAGAAAAAGGCAAAGGAATTAGGTATCAAAATCACGTGGGGCGGAGATTGGAAGAGATTAAAAGACGGGCCACATTTTCAAATTGAAGGAGTGTGATAGAATGGCAGCTTTAACAACAATAGGGGCAGTGCTAGGAAGTACAGTTGGTAAAAAAGTGATAGATAAAATGCTAGATGTTGTTGAGAAAAAAATTCCGATGACAAAAGATCAGAAAGAAGAATTGCAAGCGGAGTTGGCAAAAACAAATTTAGAAATTGCAAAAACAGAAATCCAAGCAATCGAAGCAAAAGGAAGATTTATAAAAATAGTAACTGGAGCTATGCCGCTTATTGCTTGGATTTTGCCACTTATGGTCTTATCTTTAGCTATAGCGTTCAACTATCAATTTTGGTCGGATGTATATTATACAAAGCACGGAATGGAAGCTCCGATTTACAATCTGGATTCGAGGTGGTTTGAAATGGGAAATACCTTTATCCAATACTTATTCTATGGAAAAATAGCCGGGAAACTAAGTCCATTCCACGACTCGGATGGAACTACAGGTAGTAAGTTTTTAGACAAACTTTATAGATAAGGAGGACAAATGACAGACGGATTACTTTTTACAATACTAGGAACAATGTGCGGAGTCATAGGACTTCTTTATAACGTTATCAGGAATCTTAGAAATGACTTTTATAATGAGCTGGACAAAATGAAAAAATTGTCGGATGACAGGGATAATGACATTAAAGAACTCATAAAAGAAATGAAAGCGGATTTAAAAGAAGATATGCGGGAAATTAAGAATGATATTCGAAGAGCAGAAAGCTTTAAATGTGCAGGACAGAATCAAGGGTAGGTCGTAAGGCTTACCCGGTTTTTTTTATTTTTTGTAAAAAAATTCCGTACATGAACTCTATGATTTTCTTTTTTAAAAAATATCTGCTATTATTAAAGTATCACTCCTATTTAAAAAGAAAAAGGGAAAGTCTGCATTAGGCTCTCCCTTTTTCTCTTACTCACTATCTAACATCTACTTTCTATATACTCTATAATTAAAAAAAAGTCAAACTCTTATTTTTTCTGTGTGACTAAAAATTGCACAAAAAAATATTTTTTTATTAGTTTTGAAAAATGCTCTAAAACATCGATAAAATCTATATTTTTCTATTTTAATGTTAACAAACTGTTAACATACTTATTGGAAATAAAAGGTTTTTTAACAAAAAATTATAACGTTTCCTTAAATTTTAGTTTTAATTTCTACGAAAAGAAAAGAGCCAAACACTCAAGTTTAGGCTCTTTTCTTTTATTTCTGCCATTTTAAATACTATTTTTTCTATCTCTGAAACCCCTGAAAAATCGTTGAAAATTTCTCCTACTGATAACAAACTGTTAATAAAAATTAAAAATAGTACTTTTATCTCTATTTTTGGAAAATCTAAAAAAAATAACTACAAAATTTTAATCTCTCACGGATTTTATAGCCGAAATCACAGGCTTTTTTTCTTCATCCAAATATACTTTCCCTATCACTCCATATACATCTCTTAACATTTTTTCACAAATCACTTTATTCGCACTTCCTACATCATAGAGCCTTCCATCTTCTTTTAATATTACAATATAATCTGCATACCTTGCCGCTAAGTTTACATCATGTAAAATAGCAATAATGTCAATTCCTTTTTCTTTTACCAATCTTTTTAACAAAAAGCAAAGTTCCAACTGCTTTTGTAAATCAAGAGAATTGGTCGGCTCATCCAATAAAATAATTTTGGGATTTCTGACTAGAGTCTGAGCAATGAAAACAAGTTTTTTTTGTCCTCCACTCAAATGATTGAATACATTCCCTGCTAATTCTTCTATGTTTAAATCTCGAAGTACCTCCATTACAATTTTTAAATCTTCTTCAGAAACTTTTGATTTTAACTCCGGCAATCTTCCTAATAAAACAATTTCCAATACGGTTAAGGTTGAAATATCCAAATCCATTTGAGGCAAATAAGACATCCATTCTATTTTTTTCTCGAATGCCATATTCCCGATATCACAGTCTCCATATAAAATATCTCCTGTATAATCCAACAAACCGAAGATTGATTTTATCAATGTGGATTTTCCAGCTCCATTTGGTCCAAGAATGACATTCAATCCCTTTTGAAATTCCACAGAAAAATTATGAAAAATATTTTTTCCACCCTTCCTATACGCAAAGTTTAAATCTTGTACTTTTAACATTATAAACTCCTCATTTTTCCAAAAATAATTGCTATAAAAAATGGAATTCCTATAACGGAAGTGACCAATCCGATGGGTAAAATGACTCCGGGAATAATGAGCTTACTCAATAAAAAAGAACAAGATAAGATCACAGCTCCCAGTAAGGCAGAAAGCGGCATGAAAAATCGCTGATCTTCTCCTACAAATTGTCTTGAAATATGAGGAGCTACCAAACCGACAAAGCCTATAGTTCCAACAAAACTAACAGATACTGCAGATAATAAAGAGACTATTAAAATGGTCCTTCTTCTCAATTGTTGAACAGGAACCCCTATACTCCTCGCTTTGTTATCATCCAATGTCATTGCCGTCAGCTTCCAAGCGTTTCGATACAACACAATGGAAGTAAAAAGTAAGACCCAAAAAACAAAATAAAATTTATTCCACGTTGTTTTTAATAAACTGCCAAATGTCCAGAAAATTAAACTTTGTAACTTATCTTCTTCCGCAATATATTGTAAAATCATAGTTAAAGAAGAAAAGAGAAAATTTAAGGCAATCCCAAATAAAATAATTGCCGTTTTACTTATTCTTTTTTGAAAAGAAAACACATAGATCCCTAAAGAGACTAATACTGTAAAGAAAAAAGCATTTCCCGTCACTGCTAGAGTATCCGGCAGAAAGAAGACGTTACTGTTTAAAAGCAATCCCATAGCCGCTCCAAAAGAAGCTGCAGAAGTAATTCCCAAGGTATAAGGACTGGCAATAGGATTTCTAAGAATGCTTTGAATTTCGCAGCCTCCTACTCCTAAGGAGGCTCCGACAACAACTGCCATCAATGCCATAGGCATTCTAACCTGTTTCACAATCATAACATGATTTCCTCTTCCCTCATTCCTGAAAATTATTTCCAGAATTTCTAAAATACTAATGTGAGAAGAACCAACAGAAACATTTAATAAAATTAAAAATAATAGAATTAGAAATAGAAAAAATAGTATCCGCATTCTTTTTCTTATCATCTTCCGATAAATTTGACTTCCTTGCTGCATCTTTCCTCCTAGCAGTTAAAATACGGGACAGTAAATATCTCACATTTTAAAAATTATTTTTCAGCATCTTTTAATTCATAAAACCAGGTACTTATACTACTATCCAACAGCATAAATTTCTTAAAAAACTCATCTAATATTTTTTCCGGTTGAACATCTTTAAAATCCTCCGGATATAAAATCTTTGCTATTTTTAAAGACGGATAAAAAGCATAAATGGATCTATTAGTAGAATGAGCAAATTCATAAATTCTTTTTTTCTTAACCGCATTTAGATTTTTCCAACCATTTCTATGAACAATATCAAACTTAAATTGTTTTTTAGGACTTACTTTGCTAATCCATCCATCATTGACTCCACTTATAATAATAAAATCCGGATTGCTTTCTAAAATATATTCAGGATCCAATTTATTTCCACTTCCTTTTCCTGCCGGAGTATTTATCAATAATTTATCCGCTATATTTTCTCCACCTGCAAGTTTAATAAGCGTACCCCAACCCGTTTTACTTGTAGAAGTAGAACCTATGATTTCGGAATATCCTGTTGGCTTTTTTGTTTTTTCCTGTACTTTTTTAGAAGCAATCAGCGAATATTGTTTTTCTATAAAATCACTCACTTCTTTTGCTTTTCTTTCTTCTTGAAAAATTTGCCCTAAAATTTTCATAGTTTGTGGAATCGATTTCTCCAATTGTTTTCCCGGAACGTCGATTAAAACAATCTGAATTCCTGCATTTTTTAATATTTCTTCAATTTCAAGAGCATATTTATGAGCAGCCATGGCAGAATTTACAATCAAAACATCCGGCTGCATAGATAAAATCATTTCCAAATCAAAAGGTGCATTATGATCTGAAATTTGACCCGTATGTGTCATATAATTTCCGACAATAGGTGTATATAGCTTTGCATATTTATGCAGTCCGCGTCCCCCATCCTGCCCGGAACCGACCAACATGGAAAAAGCTTCTTTTCCTTTTAAAGGAATAATATAATCAATCACATCCATGGTGCTGATAGCATAAGAAGAAATAGGTAGACCTAATTCCACTTTTCTCCCCTTTGCATCTGTAATCATAATTTTTTTAGTAACGGTCTTTTTTTTAGGCATTGTTTCTGGTTTCAGTGGGATCATCATTTCTTGTAATTCTTTCTCTTTTACAGAATAATGATACTCTTTTAAATCCAGTCCTGATTTTTGTAAAGCATCTGCTACCGCTTCGATAATGGCATTACTGGTAATTGTTGCTCCTGAAACGGTATCTACTTTTAAAGATTGTTGTTTGATAATCCATTCCGGAATTTTCTTTTCTGCAATATCTCCAATTCCCTTTGTCTCCTGTGTTTTTCCAATACGAATAGCCTGAATTTTGTTATCTTTTCCAAGATTTACTTTAACGGATATATTTCCATGATACCCCTTCGCTGTTCCTTCATACTCCTTTGCAAAAGTCGTAGAAAAAAGAAGTATAAAAATAACTGTCATGAAAAAGAAAAATTTTTTTAGCATTTTCATTCATCTCCTCCTATCGTTTTATATTTATATTTTTACGTTATTTATAAATCATTTCAATTGAAAATAGAACGTTTATATAATAATATGATATCATGTTTTCCAAAAAATATCCATCAAAAACTAAAAAAAGGGTGCAGTACCAATTTCACTGCTCCCATTTTTCCATTTTCTCTATTTTGATATCCCCTTTTCTTCCACTTCATTTTTATTGGAAGATAATAGTTCTATAAAATTTTCTACTTTTTTTGTAGATTTTATTTCCTGCGTATTTGTATCCAACTTTGTATTACTTTCCAAATTTTCTAAAACTTCAATTTCTTTTATAGGATCTATAGCTTCTCCTTCTGTACTCATAAAAGCGTCTTTATCCACTTCTCTTGATTTTTTATATTCATCAAGATATCGTTGCTGTTTCGCATAAATAGATAAAAATCTCTGAGGAGTTCCGGTTCCGAATTTTGTATTATAATATTTTTTCCAAATATCAGCCGCCTCCTCTTTATTCGTCGGATGAAGCTTTCCATAAGCACAAAATTTATAGTAGAAGGCCATATAGATAATAGACAGTCGATGATCGCTCTCTAACATTTTTAAGCTAACAGTATCCGGATTCCTTCCTGACAATTTCTCAAATATTTCCCGTTCCGTTTCCCTCCTCTGTAACTCTCGCTGTACAAATTGAAACCCGCTCTTTCTCATTTGAGCAACACCATAGATGGAATTTCCTTTAAATTGCCCCAAATTTGTTTCTACCGCTAAAGTTCCTATCAATACATGTTTCCATCCTTCCAAGCTATCTGGAAATACTCTTTCTGCTGCCTCGTGGCTCCAATGAATCAAATCTTTTTGGCTAACCTGATAGCCTCTTATTTCTGCAGAAAAACTGAATAGACTGAAACAGAACCAAAAACAGATTACAATTTTTTTTCTCACTCCTTTCCTCCTCTTGTCAGTGTTAAACCGGTAAATCCGAAAATAACGGTTAAAAACAGACTGCTGTAACAGAAAACAGAAAAAGGTAAATATACTAAGGTAGGAACTCGCAACATACTGGCAATAAAAACTCCACAAACTCCCCAAGGAACTAACGGATTTATCACTGTTCCTGCATCTTCCAAAGTCCTTGATAAATTTTTAGAGTGCAAATGTAAATTATCATATACAGGTTTAAATGTTTTTCCCGCCAACAAAATACTCAAATATTGCTCTCCTACAATGAAATTAACTCCCAGTGCAGTAATCACGACACAAATTGTGGCTCTTGATGCAGAATTTAAAAAATGTGCAATACTTTCTAAAAGAGTCGGAATAATTCCCAATCCAAATAAAAGTCCTCCTAAACTCAGCGCTAAAATAATAATGGTAATTGTAAAAAACATACTATTGATCCCACCTCGACTGATCAAAGAAGCTATATTTTCCGGAAGTCCTGCTTTTGAAAAACCTCCAAATAAGAAACCTCCAATCTCTTGCAAACTGTAATCTGTATGTATTTTTGCAATCGCTAAACTTGCAATACTCGTAAAAATAATGGTCACAATGGCGGGAACCTTAAATATGGAAAAAATAATCAATAAGATAAAAGGTAGTAAGGCATACCCATGTACCAGACCTGTTGATAGAATATCTTCCTTAAAGGCAGCTACACTGGAAATATCTCCCGCCTGATTCCAAGGAGAAAAAGCTCCGAATACAATTGCTGAAATAATAAAAGCAGGCAGTGTGGTATACAGCATATTCCGGATATGATCAAACAGATCCACTCCGACAATACTTGCCGCAATTCCCGTCGTATCAGATAAAGGTGACATTTTATCACCAAAAAAAGCACCTGATACAATAGCTCCCGCCGTAATGGCAGGATTTAATCCAAAGGCATTGGATAGCCCCATCAAGGCAACTCCTAAAGTGGCAACCGTTGTCAAACTGCTTCCGATGGAAATTCCAATAATAGCCGTGATACAAAAAGTCGACAAGTAAAATACTCTTGTGGAAATAATATCCAGACCATAGTACATCAAAGTGGGAATCGCCCCCGACATCATTAAAACGGAAATTAAAATTCCAATGAAGAAAAACAAATAGATTGCTCCCATACTGGTACTAACAGATTGTATCATACTTTCCTGCATTTTTCGAAAAGATATTTTTTGTAACATTCCATATAAAATTAGAAAAATAATACTGACCAATACCGGAATATGAGGCGTCATATTCGGAATGGCAATCATAGGAAATCCCAATAATATAAAAATAATCAAAATAATAACGAATGACTCCAATCGTGTTGGTTTTCTGTGTTGTACTAAATCAAACATAAATATCTCTCCCTTTCTGTGTTCTATTTTTTCTTTTTTTATTTTCTGTCGACAAGTAAAAATAAAAAAGCTTCCTACAAGTTTACATTGTAAGAAGCCCTCAGATATTGTTATCATAATTAGAGGCTCCTTGACAAATGCAAACAGAGCCACTAATCTTTTTCAGGTGACTCTCTAATTCATGTAATAATAATAGAAAAAGTTCGCAAAATGCTTTTCATGTTTCTTTGTAATCTTTTGTTTCATTTTGTTCCCTCCTTCTTTTAATTTTCACTATTCTATCATTCTCCGCCCTATAAGTCAATCTTTTTTTGTACAAATGTACATATTTTTTTGCTATACGCAAAAAGAGGAACATAAAAATCCTCAAACAGAAAAAGGATTTTAGAGATCTTACTCCCAAAATCTCTAAAATCCCCATTAAAATTTCATTCTTTTTCTTTATCGACGCCCTTTGACAAAGAGTCTTTCTTCTCGGGCTTCCGTGATAAAGAAACATTCTTTTCCAATTACATTGCAAAGAACTTACTATTCAGCAGCTCTATTTTCTTCCGAGAAGTCCATAGCTGCCAATCTCTTGTATTGTCTCCATCTTCTTTGTGCCTCGAATTTGTTTTCTGCAAACAATTCCTTTGCATGTTCCGGATTCGATTTTGACAATGTTAAATATCTGGTTTCTCCTAATAGGTATTCATCATATTGTTCCCATTTAGGTTCTTTCGAATCAATTACCAACGGATTCTTTCCGATAGCTTCCAGAGAAGGGTTATATCGGAATAATGGCCAATATCCACATTCTGTTGCCAACTTCATTTCTGTTTGTGATTTTGACATTCCTTTTTTAATTCCATGGTTGATACAAGGTGCATAAGCAATGATGATGGAAGGTCCTTGGTGAGCTTCCGCTTCTTTAATTGCTTTCAAGTATTGTTGTTGGTTTGCACCCATAGAAACTTGTGCTACATAGATATGTCCATAGGACATTGCGATAGCAGCAAGATCTTTTTTCTTAACAGATTTTCCTGCAGCAGCAAATTTTGCAACAGCCGCTGTCGGAGTAGATTTCGATGCTTGTCCTCCGGTATTTGAATAAACTTCTGTATCCAATACGATGATGTTGACATCTTCGCTGGAAGCTAATACATGGTCTAATCCTCCATAACCGATATCATACGCCCATCCGTCTCCACCGATAATCCATTGAGATTTTTTAACAAGATATTGTTTCAATTCCAAAATTTCTTTTGCATAAGCCGCATCTGTCTTTTCCAACATTGGAACTAAAATATCTCGAATTTCTCTCGTTTTTGCTGAATATTTTCTATTTGCAATCCATTCTTTGAATAGAGTTGCCATTTCTTCTGAAACAGTATCTAAATTTGCTTCCATGACTGTTTGAATTCTATCCCGTAATGCTTCTACTGCTACATGCATACCCATTCCGAATTCCGCATTATCTTCAAACAAAGAAGATGCCCATGACGGTCCTTCTCCGCAAGAATTTGTTGTATATGGAGTAGCCGGTGCTGATCCACTATAAATAGAGGAACATCCTGTTGCGTTGGCAACCATCATTCTATCTCCAAACAATTGAGTAATCGCTTTCAAGTAAGGAGTTTCTCCACATCCTGGACATGCTCCGTGGAATTCAAATAACGGTTGAGCAAATTGTGATCCTTTTACGGTGTCAATTGACATTAAATTTGATCTGTATTCTACTTTATTGAATAAATAATCCGCTTTTTTGTCTTCTTCCGCATCCATAGACATTGCAATCGGTTGCATTGTAATTGCCTTTCCTGGAGCAGGACATACGTTAACACAAGATCCGCATCCTACACAATCTAATGGAGATACTTGAATTCTATAAGTCAATCCGTCCAATCCTTTTCCCATAGCCTTTAAAGTATCAAAGGCTACCGGAGAAGCTGCTTTTTCTTCTTCACTTACTAAGAATGGTCGAATAACAGCATGAGGACATACATAAGAACATTGGTTACATTGAATACATTTTGTAGAATCCCATAGAGGTACATCTACTGCAACTCCTCTCTTTTCAAAAGCGGAAGTTCCATTTTCAAAAGTTCCGTCTTCATATCCGTTGAATGCAGAAACTGGCAAATCATATCCTTTAATAGCATTTACCGGTTTTGCAATTTTTTCTACGAATTTTTCTACTGCAGAACAATCGCAAGAAGAACAACTGCAATCTTTTGCTTCTTCTACTTTTGCTTCTACCTTTAAATCTTTCCAAGCTGGATCCACTTCAATTTCCACTAATCCGGAAGCTCCGATATCAATAGCTTGATAGTTCAACTGAACGATGTCGTCTCCTTTTTTCGCATACGATTTTTTTGCATAGTCCTTCATATATTGTTGTGCATCTTCAAACGGAATAATTTCTGCCAATTTAAAGAAGGCTGATTGCATGATAGTATTGGTTCTTTGTCCCAATCCAATATCATGAGCTAATTTGGTTGCATTGATAATGTATAATTTACCATTTGCTCTTGCGATATCTCTTTTTACATTATTCGGAATTCTTTGAAGAGCTTCTTCCTTATCCCAAACACAGTTCAATAAGAATTTTCCGCCTTCTCGAAGTCCTGAAGTCATATCATATTGATTCAAATATGCCGGTACGGAACAAGCTACGAAGTTAGGCGTTGATACCAAATAAGTTGATTTAATAGGATTTTTACCGAATCTTAAGTGAGATCTGGTAACCCCTCCTGATTTTTTCGAGTCGTATGCAAAATATCCTTGTGCATATAAATCTGTTTTATCTCCGATAATTTTGATAGAGTTTTTATTCGCTCCAACCGTTCCGTCTGCTCCTAATCCATAGAATAAGCAAGCCTTTGTAGACGGATCCGATACCACTACCGGTGCCCCTACTTCTAAAGAGGTGAAAGTAACGTCATCTACGATACCGACTGTAAATAAGTCTTTTGGTTGTTCCGCTTTCAAGTTATCAAATACTGCTACAATTTGAGCAGGAGTTGTATCCTTGGAAGAAAGTCCGTATCTTCCTCCTACGATTAAAGGTGCATTTTCCTTTCCGTAGAATAAAGATTTCACATCTAATAATAATGGTTCTCCTAAAGATCCTGGTTCTTTTGTTCTATCTAATACCGCAATTCTTTTTACTGATTTCGGGAAAACATCAAAGAAGTATTTTTCAGAGAAAGGTCTGTATAGGTGAACTTTCACCATACCTACTTTTTCTCCTTTTGCATTTAAGTAATCAATGACTTCTTCTGCCGCTTCACAAACAGATCCCATAGCTACGATAATTCTTTCCGCATCTGCGGCTCCATAGTAGTTAAACGGTTTATAATCTCTTCCTGTTACTTTTGAAATTTCAGCCATGTAATGTGCTGTTACATCAGGGACCGCATCATAGAATTTATTTTGAGCTTCTCTCGCTTGGAAATAAATGTCATCGTTTTGTGCAGTTCCTCTTGTTACCGGATGTTCAGGATTCAATGCTCTGTCTCGGAAAGCTTGGATCGCTTCATAATCTACCAAAGACTTGAATACTTCATAATCCATTACTTCTACTTTTTGAATTTCATGAGAAGTTCTAAATCCGTCAAAGAAATGCATGAAAGGAACTCTTGTTTTAATTGCTGTTAAGTGAGCTACTCCCGCCAAGTCCATAACCTCTTGCACAGAGTTCGTTGCCAACATTGCAAATCCTGTTTGTCTTGCCGCATAAATATCTTGATGATCTCCAAAGATGGATAATGCTTGAGCAGATAATGCTCTTGCTGAAACATGAATTACTCCCGGTAATAATTCCCCGGCAATTTTATACATATTTGGAATTTTTAATAAAAGCCCTTGAGATGCTGTATAAGTAGTTGTCAATGCTCCTGCTTGTAAAGATCCATGTACAGATCCGGCTGCTCCAGCTTCTGATTGCATTTCTACTAATTTTACAGGCACTCCGAAAATATTTTTCATTCCTCTGGAAGCCCATTCATCAGTATATTCCGCCATTGGTGAAGAAGGGGTAATAGGATAAATTCCCGCTACTTCTGTAAATGCATATGATGCATATGCTGCAGCTTGGTTCCCGTCCATTGTCTGCATTTTTTTAGCCATAATCATTTCCTCCTTAATATATTACCTTTTATTTCTATCTACTACTTTTATTATACTTTATTGTAAAATACTTTTCAGAAATTTGTCAAGTATAATTTAATTCCTTGTAAAGAAGTATCAATTATTTTCCAGAAACGATTGCAAATGTATCTCGTGCAATGACCAATTCTTCATTGGTAGGAATTTTATAAACCAATACTTTGGAATCCTCTGTTGACAATTTTACATTTCCTTTCTTACGAACCGCATTGACTTCTTTGTCTAATTTTACTCCTAAAAATTCCAATCCTTCCAATACTTTTTCTCGAATTCCTGCTGCATTTTCTCCGATTCCACCGGCAAAACAGATAGCATCTACTCCACCCATCGCCGCAGCATAAGCACCGATATAAGATTTAATTCTGTAACAGAACATTTCATCTGCTAAAATGGCTCTTTCATCTCCTGCAGCAACTCCGTCTTCCACATCTCTGCAATCAGAAGATTTTCCGAAAATTCCTAAGAATCCGGATTGTTTGTTCAAACGATTGTCAATTTCTTTATCGCTTAAACCTCTCTTATCTTTAATAAACATCACGGCTGCCGGATCAATATCCCCACAACGAGTTCCCATCATCAACCCTTGTAATGGAGTCAATCCCATGGAAGTATCTACTGATTTTCCGTCCCATACTGCTGACATGGAAGAGCCGTTTCCTAAGTGACAAACAATAATTTTGGAATGTTCCGGATTTCCCATAATTTCTCTCATAGTCTGAGATACATACAAATGAGAGGTTCCGTGGAAACCATATTTTCTAACCTTTAATTCTGTATAATCCTCATAAGGCAATGGATACATAAATGCCTTTGCCGGCATACTTTGATGGAACGCCGTATCAAACACTGCTACATTTGGCTTTCCGGGCATCAATTTCATACAAGTACGAATTCCCATTAAGTTTGCCGGATTGTGAAGTGGTGCTAAATCATTATTATCTTCAATCGCTTTGATGACTTCTTCTGTAATCAAAACAGAACTTGCAAAAGTTTCCCCTCCATGAACTACTCTGTGTCCAATGGCATCCACTTCTTCCACACTTGCAATAACTCCATGTTCCTGATCCACCAAATGATCCACGACTAATTTCAAAGCTTCTTGATGAGTCGGCATTGGGGATTCCAATTTTATTTCAAAATCTTTTGCAGGAACTTCATATTCAAACTTAGATCCTTCAATTCCAATTCTTTCACAAAGTCCTTTTGCAAAAACTTCTTTAGAATCCGGGTTAATCAGTTGATATTTTAAAGATGAACTTCCACAGTTAATCACTAATACTTTCATTCCTTGTTATCCTCCATTTTATTTTTATTCAAATGTGCAATCTGTACATGCTTGTGCTGATGTAATAGCAGTCAATACAACAACGTCGTTCATAGAACATCCTCTTGATAAATCATTTACCGGAGCGGCCAATCCTTGAATAATAGGTCCATAAGCATTTGCTCCCGCCAATCTTTGTACTAACTTATATCCAATGTTTCCTGCAGATAGATTAGGGAAAATCAATACATTTGCATTTCCAGATACATCAGACAATGGAGCCTTAATTTCTCCCACCGATTTCACCAAAGCGGCATCCGCTTGTAATTCGTCATCAAACCGGAAAGAAACTTTTCTTTCTCGTAGAATTCTTCCTGCTTCAATCACTTTATCCACACATTCATGTGTTGCGGAACCTTTGGTAGAGAAACTCATCAAAGCAACTCTTGGATTGATATTTGCAATAGATAATGCCGTTTCTGCCGAAGAGCAAGCAATGTCCGCCATTTGTTCCGCATTTGGATGTGGAATAACGGAACAGTCCCCAAATACTAAAGTACTTCCATAGGTTTCTTGGAAACGAGATAATTCCATAATAAAGACAGATGATACGGTTTTCATTCCCGGTTTTGTTCCGATGACTTGAATTGCCGCCTTTAACACCTTTGCCGTTGGAGAAGAAGCTCCTGATACCATTCCGTCTGCATCTCCCATTTTTACCATCATAGCTCCGAAGAAGTTAATGTCATTTTTTAAAATGCTGCTTGCTTCTTCTCGAGTCATTCCTTTTTTAGCCCGTAATTCCACCAGCTTGTCCACATACACTTCGAATCTTTCAAAATTTTCAGGATCTACAATTCTAGCCCCTTGCAAAGAAATTTCATAAGCTTTTGCATCATTCATGATTCTGTCAGGATTTCCAATTAACACAGGCTGTGCTACCTTTTCCTTCAAAATCTCCGCAACCGCTCTCAATATTCTTTCGTCAAATGATTCCGGTAATACAATTCTTCGATTTGCTTGTAATGCTTTTTTTCGAACTTGCCCTAAAAAACTCATTTTTTCCACTCCTTACTCTTTGTTTAGTTTTATTAAATTTATCTTTCTTTTGTCAACCATATATTAACAAATTTCAAATATAATTACAATCTTTTTATTCAAATAAAGCTGCAATAAAATCTTTTTTTGAGAATTTTCTTAAATCTTCTATTTTTTCTCCAACTCCGATAAAACGGATTGGTTTCTGTAGAAGTTCAGATAAACTGAACACAATCCCTCCTTTTGCAGTTCCATCCAATTTCGTAATAATAAAACCTGTTAAACGGGTCACCTCATTAAATTCTTTTGCCTGATTCAAAGCATTTTGTCCCGTAGTTCCATCAATGACCAAAATGGACTCATAGTATCGATCCCCGATTTTTTTTCGAACGACATTATTGATTTTCTCCAATTCTTTCATTAAATATCCCTTATTGTGTAAACGACCGGCTGTATCGATAATGGCAACATCCGCTCCTATTTCTTCCGCCTTGCTCAGAGTATCGAAGACAACAGAACCGGGATCCGCTCCTTCTTTTCCTTTGACAAGCTCCGCCTCGGAACGCCTTGCCCATTCTTCCAATTGTTCTACCGCAGCAGCCCGAAAAGTATCTCCGGCTCCCAGAATTACCTTCTTTCCTTCTTTTTTCAATTTTGCAGCGATTTTCCCGATGGTTGTCGTTTTTCCAACCCCGTTTACTCCCACAATCAATATCACTTGCAGATTTTGTTCTTCTCTTGGAAATTTTTCTTCTGACTCTATCAAATAATCTTCCATCACTGTCTTTAATACGGTATAAACTTCTTCAGGATTCTTCACTCCCTGTTTTTTGACTGCTCCTTCTAAATCTCGTACAATTTTTTGTGTCATTTCCAAACCGATATCAGACTGAACTAACAACTCCTCCAATTCTTCATACATTGCATCGTCAATGACCTTTCGAGAGGAAAATAAAGATTTCATTTTGGAAAACAGCCCTTCCCGAGTTTGAAACAATTTTTCGTGTAAGGAAGCAAAAATCCCTTTTGCTTTTTCTGTTTCTGAAGAATCTTTTTCTATACTTTCTTCTATAGCTGTTTCCTGTTCCTCTAAAACTTCTTCCAATTCTTCCAAATTCTCTTTTTCTTTTTTTCCAAATAACTTATTCCAAAATGCCATTTTCACCACCTATTTCTTTTAAAATTGCCCTAACTGCCAAAACTCCCATGACAGCAGCAATATTGAGTCCACTTCCATAACCGGAGCTATCTCCGGCTGCATACAATCCTTTTACAGAGGTTTGCATATTTTTATCAATGTCTAATCTGGTACTTCTAAATTTAATTTCCGGGAAGTACAAAAGTAGATCCCCTGAAGCAAAGCCCGGTGTAATCTTATCATGAACTTCAATAAATTCCATAATATTATCCAAAATTCGTTTCGGACAAGCTAAGGAAATATCTCCCGGAATATAATCTTCTGTCGTGGGAACAATATTTAAACGTGTCATGCTCTCCTCTGTCGATCTCTTTCCCTGCTTTAAATCCCGATAAGATTGCACCAATAATTTTCCTCCGGTAAGCATTGCCGACATTCGAGCAATCGCAGTTGCATACTCAAAAGGTTCCTTAAACGGTTCTGTAAAATGTTTTGTACAAAGTAAAGCCAAATTGGTATTTTCGGATTTTCTATCCTTAAAGGCATGTCCATTCGCCAAAATAACATCTTCTCCATATTTTTCCGCCGCAATAAAACCGCCCGGATTACTACAGAAAGTTCTCATCTTATCTCCATAGGTTTTGGAATAATAAATCATTTTTGCTTCATAAAAATTTTCGTTGATGTCTCTCATCACAATATTCGGAATTTCAGCACGGACTCCAATGTCAATGGCTCCCACCTGATAGGAAATTTTATGAGTATTTGCAAATTTCATCATTTTTGCAGCACCGCTTCGCCCCATGGCAATGACGACATGCTTGGAATAATATTCTTCCACCACATTCTTCTTTTCTACCATAGCACCTTGAATCTCATTGTTTTCTACAATCAAATCAATAATTTTAGCATCTACAATAAAATCCACTTTTTTACTGACTAGAAATTCCAACATTTTTTGATATAATTTTCGAGACCCGTCTGTTCCCAGATGCATAGTGGGTGTGTCCACCAATTGTACTTCATTCTCAATACATTTTTTCTTAATCTCTTCCATGACCTTATTGTATTTCAAACCTGCCGGCTCTTCTTGAAATCCAAAATCCCGGTAGATGGAAACGACATAGTCAATGGTTTCATTGACAATTTTTTTTCCGACTACTGTATGAACATCTCCCCCAACTCGATAATCCATATTGAATTTGGAATCTGAAAAAGCTCCCGCTCCACTCACTCCATAAATAATCGCACAGGTTGGACAATTGACACAATATCCGAGTTTTTCTTTAGGGCAAATCCTCTTATCCAACATTTTCCCGCGATCAATAATAGCAATTTTCAAATTTGGATGTTTCTTTGCCGCCTCATATGCTCCAAAAACTCCTGCCTGTCCTCCTCCCAAAAATAAAATATCGTACTCTTTCTTCATACCTTTCCTTTCTATTACATGACATGCCAATCAATTTTTTGATGATAACTATCAAATTCTAAATTAGCACGAATTTCTCCCGTGGTAGGATTGTAATTCCACCCTCCGTCATCACTGACTTCTCTAAAATCTTCTAGAATATGTAGTTCATTATTTTCTTTCTTGTCCCCATAAGCTCTTGTTCCATCCAATTCTTTCTTTCCATAAATCTCCAAAAATTTTTCATCTTGTGTCAAATCCTTAGGATAGCTCTTATACTCTTGATAATATTGTTCTAAAGATACCCGAAGATGCTTTAAAGATAGGGCGGTTTGCTCCGCATTTTCTATTTCTGTCAAACGATCCGGTCGACTCATCAAAGCAATCCCTATAATAATAGCCGCCAACACTAAAATAATTCCTCTCAAAATGAAACCCTCCTTGGATGAATAAAGGCCTTTCGTATTACAATATCTCCCCCTTCAGGATATTCTACTTCAATATGTAAAGGACCTCTTTTTACAGACAACCATGCAAGACCTTTCCATACCAATTCTTCTCCTGCTGCAATGGTAAATTTCTCTTTTCGGAATTTTCCCTTCTCTTTCAAATGCAAGCAATGAACTCTTTCTGTCTGTAAGCTCGCCTTTTCTGAATTCGTTTCATGAAACTGTACTCCCTGAGATGCATACAAACTGAAAATCGGCTTCTGTCCTTCTTCATTTAAGACCTGTAACTTAATCAATTCTCCTAATACCACACAACGATTTTTTTCCAATTTGAAAGTTTTCCTTGAAATTTCTGTCGACGGAATAATTTTCAATTGATCTTCTTCTATTACCAAGTCCGAAAATCTTCCTCCCGGAATCAAGCCCGGAGTATCAATCAAACGTAGTTTTGTTCCTGTAATTTCATGAAAAGTACTAAGCAGGGTTGTTCCGGGATATTTGGACACCGTCACTCGATTTTCTCCCAACAAGCGATTGACAACACTTGATTTTCCTACATTGGTAACTCCCAAAACCAACACTTCGACTCCATTCGGATAGAAATGATGAATTTTTCGTAAAATACCGTTCATTCCATAATTATTTTTACAACTCACAATGGCAATATCCAAAGGGGCAATTCCCTCGGAGGCCAATCTTCCCTTTACCCAATTCGCTACTTCAGACGGATGTTTCTCTCCGGGAATTAAATCCACTTTATTAATAACAACAATGGAATCCATTTCTCTTAAAATGTCTAAAATATCGTCTTGAAAAGAACCCTCAAAATCAATAATGTCAAAGATAGCTAAAGCCAATCTTTGCGGAGAAACCCATTGTTGCAGTTCTTTTTGATAGTCTTCCCGACTTAAAAAGCTGGAAGAATGCTCTCCATAGTGAGAAATGCGAAAACATCTTTGACAATACAATTCTTCCTTTCCTGTCAAATCCTTGGGAGTATATCCCCCTTTTTTACTATCCGTATTTTGTAAAGGAATCCCACATCCAATACATTTTTTCCCCATTCTTTCACTCCTTTTTATAGATAAGCTTCGTAACGTTGGAATAGCTCTCCCTGTTCCAAGCCCAACAAATACTGTAATTCCACTTTTGGCATTCCCGCTCTCAATAATTGAATTGTAAAACTGTGACGAAAGCTGTATATCGTCATATGTTCCAGTTCAGGAATTTTTTCTCGATATTTCATAAAAATATTTCGCAAAGTCTTCTCTGAGAAATCCCAAATATTTCCCTCTCGAATCCCCTTCTCTTCGCAATAATTCCAAAGAGCCTCTTTCGCTCTTTGACTAAAAAAAATAGTTCTTGTTTCTTTTTTTTGAAAAAAATAAATTTCTTGTTTCTCCCAATGAATTTGCATATAGGATAATGACAAAAATTCTTTGGGTTTCATTCCGGTAGAATAGAGTAACTCAAAAATCGCTCTATCTCTAATATCTTCTTCAAAGGATTTCCGAAATTTCTCCCATACACTTGTCTCAAAAAACAAAATAACATCTTCTTCCTTTCTTACTTTTATAAGATAAAGAGAGAAGTCTTCTTCGACAATATTTTCTTCTTTTAAAAAACGAAGAAACACCTTTATGGAAGAAAGTTTTCTATGCACTGTACTTTCTGCATGTTTCTCCTGCAAAGAAAAAAAATAACTTTTTATAGCCAAGACGGTAAATTCTCCCTCTTGGCAATCCTCTATGTAGTGTAAAAATTGCTCTAAATCCTTTTGAATGGCACGAAGACTGTTCTGACGAAGTCCCCGTTGCAGCTCCAAATGATGAATGTATTTTTGTTTCCATAAAGTAAACTCTTCCATGGTAATCCTCTATTGATATTATAGCATTTTTATTTTATTTTTTAAATACTCGATTGACAGTCTGGACATTTCGAAATATCTTTCTCTTTTATCTCGAATTTTTTTTCCTTCCAAAGATCTTATGATTCCAAAATTAGGTCCCATAGGCTGAAATTTCTTTTTTTCTTCCGTGATATATCGTATCAAAGCTCCTATAGCTGTCACGTCTTCCAAAATGAATGCTTCCTTTCCCTGTAGTTTATTTGCTATGTTAATTGCTGCGATACATCCTGTGGATATGGCAGCCACATAACCCTCTCCTCCTGTAATCTGCCCTGCAAAATATAGATTTTCCTGAGATTTCAAAGCTAGATCGGACTTCAATAATTTGGTAGAATTTAGGAAAGTATTTCGATGCATAACTCCGTAACGAAGGAAGTCCGCCTGTTTCAAAGCGGGAATCATGGAAAATACTCTCTTTTGTTCTCCCCACTTTAAATTTGTCTGAAAGCCTACCATATTATATAATTTCCCCTCTTTATCATCCTGTCGAAGCTGTACCACAGCATAATCCATTCGATTTGTTCTCGGATTCGTCAAACCTTTCGGCTTTAAAGGACCGAATAAAAGACTTTTTTCTCCTGACATTGCTATTTTTTCCACAGGCATACAGGCATCGAACAATTTTTCTTCTTCAAATTTTTTCAAAGGAGCTCTTTCTGCCTGAATCAGTTCCGTATAAAAAGCCTCGTATTCTTCTTTCGTCATAGGACAATTGATGTATTCTCCCTCTCCTTTCCCATAACGAGATTGAAAATAAGCCGAAGTCATATCAATGGATTCCAAGCTTACAATCGGAGCCGCCGCATCATAAAAATAAAGAGAATCTTCTCCGGTAATATCTAACAATTCTTTGAATAAAAGCTCTGAAGTGAGAGGTCCACTGGCAATTAACACATATTGATCTTTTGGAATCTTTGTAAATTCTTCTTCCACTATGGTAATATTTTCCATTGTTCTAAGAATTTCCGTCACTTTTTCGGAAAATTCGTGACGATCCACTGCCAAAGCCTGCCCTGCCGGAACTTTTGTTTCATCGGCTACTCGAATTAAGAGAGAGTCCAAAAAACGTAATTCTTCTTTCATCAAACCGGAAGCATTTCCCAAATGATTTCCTCCCAAAGAGTTGCTGCATACTAATTCTGCAAAATAATCATAGTGATGAGCCTCCGTCTTTTTCTGCCCTTTCATTTCATAAAGTTGAACAGAAATTCCTCTCTTTGCCAATTGATATGCCGCTTCAGAACCTGCCAAACCGGCTCCTACTACAATGACCTCTTTTTTCATGTTTCTTTTGTTTCCTCTCTTCTATTTCTTTTCAATTTTTCGAATATTTCTACATTCCGGATAGCCTGTACAGGATAAAAATTTTCCCCATCTTCCTCGATTCACTTTAAATGGTTTTCCGCATTTTTCACAAACTCCTGCTTCCCGAATCAGTTTTTCTTCCTCTTCTTTTATTTGTCTTATCTTCTCTTGAATTTGATATATTCCATCTATCTTTTCAATGCTTCCCGCCTTTAACTCCTTTCGAATTTCTGCCGGTAAAGCTTCTCGTAATCCGTCCTCTTTGAAATTTTCACTTTCCAGATAACTGCCAAATCTTCCCTCTTTGAGTAGATAACTGACTCCTGTTTCTGTTTTCATATCCGTTTTATGTCCGGCTTTCTTCTTCAAACTTTCTTCCAAAGCCTCTTTCACAAAAACTTTTCCCTGTTTCAATTGTTCCATGGGAATGGGAATATTTTTTAAAGAAATTTTGCTGGAATCTCCTTCCACAGGGCTCGCCAAATATCTTCCAAAACGTCCTGTTTTTACAATCATATAATCTTTTCCATTGGAACACAATACGTCGGAAAGAATTATTTTTTCTGTTTCCGCTTGAACCGCTTCCTTGCAAGCCTCCATTTCTTCTTTCAAACCATCATAAAAACGATGTAACAGAGAAATCCAGTCTTCCGTTCCCAGTTCCACTCCATCCAATTCATTTTCGAGTTCTGCCGTAAACTTTACATTCATAATCTTTGAAAAATATTTCTCCAACTGTGCTTTCACTTCATAACCAATTTCCGTTGGAATAAAGCTTCTTTTTTCCATCACAATATATTCTCTTTTTTTCAAAGTTTCTATAATGGTAGCATAGGTGGACGGTCTTCCAATTCCCTCTGTTTCCAACATTTTTACCAAAGAAGATTCTGTCAACCTCGCCGGAGGTTTCGTCATATCTTCCTTTATTTCCAATTTTGAAAGCTCTAATTGATCCCCCACTTCGATTTTTGGAAAATCTTCCAAATTTAATTCTTCCTCTTCCTTAAAAACTTTATAATATCCGTCAAACAAAATTTTGTTCATACTACCGCGAAACTGAACCTCTTCTCGTTCACATACAACTTCAAATTGTTCATATTTCATGGAAGCCAATTCGGAAATTAAAAATCTTTCCCAAATCAATTTATATAATTTCCATTGGTCTTTTTCCAAAATTTTTTCTAAACTTTCCGGAGTGACATATACATCCGTAGGTCGAATCGCTTCATGAGCATCTTGGATTTTTTGTTTGCTTTCTTTCTTTTCTTTTACATCTGTTACATACTCTTTTCCAAAAGTTTCCGTAATATAGCTTTTTGCCATCTCTTTCGCTTCCTGAGAAATTCTCGTAGAGTCCGTTCTCATATAGGTAATCAAGCCTTTGTGATTTCCATTGATGTTAATTCCCTCATATAATTTTTGAGCCAACATCATAGTTCGACTGGCAGAAAATCCTAAATAAGAGGAGGAAAGTTGTTGTAAGGTGCTTGTCTTTAAAGCTAGAGGGGGTCTTTTACTCTTCTTGGAAATCTTAGCTTCTACCACTGTAAATTTTTGTTTCTGTAACAGTTTGACTCTCTCTACCAGACTCTCCTCTTTTATCTTTTCCACTTTTTTTCCATCCATTTTTGAAAGAGACCAAGTCCAGCTTTGTTCAAAATTTCCTTTCACATCCCAATATTTTTCCGGAACAAATTTCCGAATTTTATCTTCCAAGTCACAAATCAATTTCAAGGCAACGGATTGCACCCGTCCCGCACTGGTATTGGGAGAGATTAATTTCCATAGAAAAGGACTGATTTCATATCCCACTAAACGATCCAAAACTCTTCTTGCCTGCTGAGCATTTACCTTATTTGTATCAATGATTCTGGGATTTTTTACGGCTTCTCGAATCGCTCTATCTGTAATTTCATGAAATTCTATTCGATTTTGTTCTCCTTTATCCAATTTTAAAGCGTTTGCAATATGCCAAGCTATCGCCTCTCCTTCACGATCCGGATCCGAAGCAAGATACACCTTATTTGCATTTTTTGCCTGCATTTTTAATTTTTTAACAACATCCCCTTTTCCTTTAATGGTAGAGTAAGAAGTTTTAAAATCGTTGTCTACATCCACTCCCATTTTTGTTTTTGGAAGATCACAAATATGTCCGAACGAAGCAGCTACCTCATAATTTTTTCCTAAAATTTTTTCAATGGTCTTTGCTTTCGCAGGAGATTCGACAATTACTAGATTTTTATTCGCCATAACAATTCGACACCTCATTTTATTTTCTTAAATTTCCCACCTGATATTGATTTTATCCATCCCTCTATTTCGAGTTCCATCAACTGAGAAAGCAATTCTTGTTTTGAACACAACAATTCTTTCTCTAATTCATCCAAACTTTTTTCTCGTAGCAAACTTGCCAGTATCTTCCGAGACAGAGAAGATACTTCCGGCATAATTTCCATCTCTACTTCTCTACTCCAACCGTAATCATATAGGATTTCTTCCATTTTTGCAAGTAACTTCGCCTGAGAATCACGAATCAACTGATTGCAACCTCTGGAACAAGGACTGTCAATGTCTCCAGGAATGGCATAGACGTCTCGATTTTCTTCCAGAGCAAGTTCCGCCGTAATTAAACTTCCTCCTCTTTCTTTGCTCTCCACTACAACCACAGCCTGTGACAATCCTGCGATAATTCGATTTCTTTCCGGAAAATTTTTTGGAAATGCTTTCATGCCTAAAGGATATTCGCTCACTAACAAGCCCTCCTTTGCAACTCGCTTCCAAAGATTTGTATTTTGTTTTGGGTAAATTTCATCCAAACCGGAACCCACAACGGCAATCGTTTTTCCTTTCAGATTCAAGGTCGCTTCTTGACAAATTGCATCGATCCCCAAAGCCAATCCGCTTACTGTAACAACATTCGCAGAGCATAAGGTACTTACAAGTTTTTGACAGCAGAGTTTTCCATAATCCGTTGCCGTTCTCGTTCCTACCACCGCTACTTTTCTTTCCGCCTGCAACAAACGAATATCTCCCATACAATACAAAGTTTTCGGAGGCTTACTAATCTCTTTCAACAATTCAGGATATGTTGCGTCCTCAATCTGAATTCGATACATAATTCCTCCCTTGTTTTCTATTTTGTTTTTAAATATGCCTGTGACATCATTTTCTTCATCAAATTGGAATTTGGATATTTAGAAGAGCCCTGTGCCAAAATTTGTTGTGCCTTCGAGTAATCTCCCATTGCCATATAGGTATCTCCCAGCCCTAAATATCCATCTTCTCCTTGTGTCAGTGCAAGGTATTGTTGAAAATCCGAAATGGCTTCCGAATATTTTCCGCTATCTCGATAAGATAAGGCTCGACCTAAGTATGCCTCCCCAAATTCTGCATTCATCTGTAATACCTTTGTATATTCTTCAATCGCCTGACTGTGCCTTCCTAAAAAACGATCGGTCGTAGCCGCTCCAAATACATTTTTCATATCTGAAAAATCTGATTGAAAGACTGCGTTTGCCTTCTCATATTGCTTCTGTATAAAAAGAGCGTTTCCTTTTTGAAAAACACTTGTAAATATTGGTATTTCCGATACTTTTTCGACAAACTCTTCCTTTCCCGGTATGACTTCTGTATCCTCTTTTCTTTCTTTCATTGGACCGGTATCTTCCATCATTTTTTCGGAAGAAATTTTATTTCCATTTACTCCAATCATTTCAATTTCCCGTATTTCTCCTGTCGCCCATAGGGAAAAAGACAGAAAAAGAAAAAAGAATAATCCTTTCACTCCCCTATTCCACCGTATTTTCATATTTCTTCTCCTTTACTTCCGCTGTTATCTTTCCATCCATCATTTGAATTTCAATTTCTTCATGAAGGCTTACTTCCTCTAAGGAACGTAATCTTTGACCTCCTTTTCGCAATACAGCATATCCTTTTTGTAAAATCTTCATAGGATTCAAATGAATCACAGTTTCCAAAGAAAGATGATATTTTTGCCTTTTTCTTTCCAAGAAAGCCTCCATACTTTTTTGTAATCGTTCTTCTCGATGTAAGAGTTCTCGTTTATAGTTTTCAATTTTTTTTGGGAAATGTTGCAAGACATATTCCTGCCTTCTCTTTTGTAAGTCCTGTTTTCTTTTCAAGAGATACTGCTTTCCCATGAATTGTAATCTATCATAACGAGATTGTATTTCTTTTTCATAGTAGCTTAGCTCCGGAACCGATAACTCCACTGCTTGTGTTGGAGTTGCCGCCCTCACATCCGCTGTAAAATCACTCAACAAAATATCTACTTCATGTCCTACCGCTGAAATAATCGGCTTCTGTGAATGGTAAAAAGCCATAGCGACCTCTTCCTTATTAAAGGCCCACAAATCCTCTATACTTCCCCCACCACGACCTGCAATGATGAAATCAATCTCCGGAATTTGATTCAGAGTTTCAATTCCTGCCACAATTTCCTGTTCTGCTCCAATTCCTTGCACTTTGCCAGAACAGATATAAATTGTAATTCTCGGATCTCTTTTTCGTATAGTTTTCACAATATCATGAATTGCCGCTCCCGTAATGGCGGTAACCACGCCGATTGCTTTTGGATATTTTTGCAAAGCTCTTTTGTGCTCCAAAGAAAAATATCCCTCTTCCGCCATTCTCTTTTTCAGTGCTTCCAATTCCGCATATAGTGTTCCCAAACTATTTTGCTTTTCAATTCCTTTGACCAGAAGCTGAAACTCTCCTCGATTCTCATAAAATCCTACATCCGCAAAGATTCTGACTTTTTCTCCTTCCTGCAAATCATTTGGAATGCCTCGCCTTTGATAAGAAAATGCTGCACATTTCACTTGAGAGTTTTCATCTTTCAATTGAAAATACAGATGCCCGCTTTTGTAGTAAGTAACTCCCGAAAGTTCTCCTTCCACTATCATATTTTTAAATTCATAATTTCCTTCCAAGTAACGCTTTACTTTTACAGTTAAGTCACTGACCTTATAAATATATTCCATGTAATCTCCTAAAATGAAAGTAACATTTCTTGCAACCGTTTCATTTCTTCTCGTACTAAAATTGCCTGTTCAAAATCCAATTCTTTTGATAATTTTACTATTTTTTTATGACATTTTGCAATCTCTTTTTCTATTTCTTCTTTACTATGAAACTTTTTCTTGGATTTTTGAGAGAAAGCCTCCTTAGAAATTCCATAATCCAACTGTATTATCTCTTCGGCAATTTCCTTCACAATGCTTTCCGGCTCCAATCCATGCAAAAGATTATAATTTTCTTGGATTCCCCTTCTTCGTTCGGTTTCTTCCATTGCCATAGTCATAGAGTCCGTCATAACATCTCCATACAAAATCACCTTTCCCTCTATATTTCTGGCGGCTCTTCCTATGGTTTGAATCAGAGAACGGCGACTTCGCAAAAAACCTTCTTTATCCGCTTCCAAAATAGCAACCAAAGAAACCTCCGGAATATCCAAGCCCTCTCTTAATAAGTTAATCCCGACTAAAACATCAATTTCTCCTTTTCGAAGAGCCTTGATAATTTCAATTCGATCCAAAGTATCTACATCTGAATGCATATATCGAACTTTCACTCCGAGTTCCTCATAGTATTCCGTCAATTCCTCTGCCATTTTCTTTGTCAGTGTCGTAACCAAAACTCTTTGTTTTTTCAGCATTCTTTTATGAATTTCTTCGAGTAAATCATCTACTTGACCTTTCGTAGAACGTACTTCAATCAAAGGATCTAAAATTCCGGTCGGACGGATTAACTGTTCTACAATCGCGGAGCCTGCCTGTTTTATTTCATAATCTCCTGGTGTCGCCGATACATAGATAGTCTGTCCTGTCCTCTCTCGAAACTCCTCAAACTGCAATGGTCTATTGTCCAAAGCCGCTTTCAAGCGAAAGCCATTTTCCACCAAAGCTGTTTTTCTTGAAATATCTCCGTTATACATTCCCCGAATTTGAGGAACTCCCACATGAGACTCATCTAAAACCAGCAAAAAGTTTTCCGGAAAATAGTCCAACAGAGTATTCGGTGTTTCTCCCGGTAATTTTCCCGCCAAATATCTTGCATAATTTTCAATTCCTTTACAATAACCAATTTCTTTTATCATCTCGATATCATAATCCACTCTCTGTTGCAATCTTTGAGCTTCCAACAATTTTCCGACTTTTTGAAATTCTTTTACCTCTCGTGTCTGATCTTCTCGAATTTCAGAAATAATTCTTTCCAAATCTTCTTCTTCTGTAATATATTGTGTTGCTGCATAAATCACAATTCTTTCTAAATTTTTTTTAATTTTTTCTCCCGTCAAAGTATGGATTTCAGAAATGGCTTCTAAATCGTCTCCCCAAAATTCCAAGCGATAACCCGTTTCCAAGTAACTTGGATAAACATCAATGACATCTCCTTTGACTCGGAAGCTTCCGCGAATAAAATTCATATCATTTCTTTCATAACGTAAAGCAATCAATCTCTCTATCAACTTTGCTCTCAAAATTCCCGTCTTTAAATCAATGGGAATGGTCATCTTTTTATAAATTTCGGGAGAACCCAATCCGTAAATAGCCGAAACGGAAGCCACAATGATGACGTCTTTTCTCATAATCAAAGCTGCTGTCGCTGCATTTCGTAATTTATCTATCTCTTCATTCACTGCGGAATCTTTTTCAATATAGGTGTCTGTTGTTTTGATATAGGCTTCCGGTTGATAGTAATCATAGTAGGACACAAAATATTCCACGGCATTATCAGGAAAAAAAGCCTTGTACTCTTGATATAATTGTGCCGCTAAGGTTTTATTGGGTGCAATGATTAAAGTAGGTCTCTGTACTCTTTCAATCACATTGGCAATGGTAAATGTTTTCCCGGAACCTGTTACTCCCAGTAAAACCTGATCTCTGTTTTTTTTCTCCAAAGACTCCACCAATTTTTCAATGGCTATCGGTTGATCTCCTGTCGGTTGATATTTAGCACATAAACGAAACATTCCTTAATTCCCCTCCTCAATTTTTATTATTATATCATATTTTCTTTTTTCTTGCTGATTTTTCCTCTTTTCCTTTTCTATCCAATCATTTAATAAAGTTAAATAATTGTATATTGATACTTTACTATTAAAAATATATTGACATAAATACAATTTAAGTATAAAATTAAAATAACAAAATTTTGAGGAGGTATTTTTGAATGAAAACAGTAGGAATTTTTTATGGAACAACTGGTGGAAAAACAAAAGAAGTTATTGACATCGTTGCAGCTAAATTGGGAGATGTAAAAGTAATTGATGTAGCAAATGGAATTGGAGAATTAAGTTCTTTTGATAATATTATTTTAGCTTCTCCTACTTATGGAATGGGAGATTTACAAGATGACTGGGCTGGATGCTATGATGAATTAACAGGAATGGATTTTTCTGGAAAAGTAGTGGCTCTAATCGGAGTTGGAGATGCAGCTATTTTTGGAGGAAACTATGTAGAAGCAATGAAACATTTCTATGATGCGGTTTCTCCTAAAGGTGCAAAAATTGTAGGGGCTATGTCTACAGATGGATACAGCTTTGAAGCTTCCGAAGCAGTTATGGATGATAAATTCATGGGATTAGCCATTGACGCTGCTTTCGATGAAGGAGAAATGACGGAAAAAGTAGAAGAATGGTTGGCAAAAATCAAACCTGAATTTGTATAAAAATTAGGGAGGCTCATCAATGGAAATCTTTTATCATCACATTTACGAATACCAAAAAGGGGTACGAAATTTAATTTTACACTCCACTTCTCGAGAAAATTTGAATCTGGTTCGAAATAAACTGACAGCGGAAAATATTGCTTTTTTAATTTATCCTTTAGGAAAGGAAAAAATCAATATTTTTTTCGGGGATCCTGAATGTATTGCTGTCATTAAAAAAATTGGAAAAATTTCGTTAACGGATTATACTCCTGAAGAAGATTTCATTTTAGGTATTATGTTGGGTTATGATAGAAGAAAGCAATGTAGCCGATATTTACAAATGAAACAGGAACATAAAAAAGTCTCAGTACATACAGCTTAAGAAGAGTGCATAAATTTATGTCATAAAAATAGGATGTCATTAATGACATCCTATTTTTATTTGATATATTTGGGAGTTAATATAGTACAACTCCCTTTTTTTCCTTTATACACTTCCAATAATACGAGATTGGATACCCTTCCGTTTTGATGATAGACAAATTGAATTTTAGAAACATAGAAGCCATATTTTATAAAATTTTCAAAGAGTTCTTGTAAACGATGGCTTCGATATACCATATACAGAGCTCCTATCGGAGCTAAAATCTTCTTTGCGGAACGGATAAACTCTTCCAAAGTAAGGCAAATCTCATGTCTGGCAATGGCCTTATTCGAATTTATATTTTGCAATTTTCCATCTCGTTTCATATAAGGTGGATTGGCAAAAATCTGAGCATAGGCATTTTTTTCTGAAAAATTACGAATATCCTGACATACAAAACGGGCAGACACTCCATTATTTTCCGCATTCTGTTTTGCCAAGTCTATATTACTTTCTAAAATATCCACAGCACAATACTCTTTGGACACAAATCCTCTTTGAGAGAGTAAAACCGGTAAAATCCCATTTCCTGTCCCAATTTCCAAATTTTTCTGCTGTGCCTTTGCAAATTCCACAATAAAATCCGCCAGCAAAACAGCGTCATGTCCAAAGCGAAAGCCTTCTTTTTCCTGATAAAAACCAACTCCGTTTTCTAAGAAAATTTCATCATAAGCTTTCATCATTCTTTCTCCAACTCTTTATGTTCCACATCCTCACTTGACTTCACATTTTTCAATTTATTTGCTTCTTTTTTATTGAATTTTACTTCATCGACACGATATTGGAAAATCCCTTTTCCAAACACGTCCACATATAAGCTTCCTAACAAAGGAGCAATACTGATAACCTTTCCGTCTCCTTCAGGGCTTGTCACCATTTGATTTACCGCTGGGAAACGTCGCAATGCCTCCTCATATTGTTTATATTCGTAGTTGATACAACATAAAAGTCTCCCGCAAACCCCCGAAATCTTAGTGGGATTGATAACCAATCCTTGATCTCTTGCCATTTTGATGGATACGGAATCAAATTTATTGATAAAACTTCGACAACAAAGTTCTCTTCCGCAAAGACCGATGGTTCCTAAAATTCTGGCTTCATCTCTTACTCCGATTTGACGTAATTCAATTCGAATTTTAAAAATATTTGCTAAATCCTTTACTAAATCTCGAAAATCAATTCTTCCCTCTGCAGTAAAATAGAATAACAGTTTACTTCTGTCAAAGGTGTATTCCGTTTCCACCAATTTCATAGGTAGTTGATGATGTAAAATTTTCTCCTTCCCAATCATAAAAGCTCTCTTTGCTTCTTCTCTCTGTTGTAAATAAATGTTTTGTTCTTCTTCCGATGCTTTTTTGATAACCGGTTTTAAAGGTAATACCAAAGATTTCACTGCCACCATCATGGGTCTGCCACAAGAAAGACCTATTTCTTGTCCTCGGATTGTCTCTACAATCACATAATCTCCCTTTTTATAATTCATTCCATCCGGAACTTCAAAAAAATATCGTTTTTTTGTCACTTCAAACATGACTGTCAAAACACGATATTCCGATTTTATCTCTGCTTGTTGATTCTCTACCTTTTCCTCTATCATTTATAATAACCCTTCCTCTAAAAAACTAAAATATGAATGCTTACTGACAATAATATGTTCCAACAGTAAGACATCAAACAGCTTCAAAGCCTCTTTCATTTCTCTGGTCAGCTCAATATCTTGGCGAGAAGGTTGGGTACGTCCTGAAGGATGATTATGAGCAAAAATAACGGATTTTGCTTTATATTTCAATACTTTTTCCAAAATTTCTCTTGGATACACTGCACTCCTATCAATACTTCCGCGAAATAACTCTTCCGAACAAAGCAACCTATTTGCTGTATTTAAAAATAATACCAAAAAAATCTCCCTATTTTCAAAGCCAATTTGTGCTTTCACATAAGAAATCAAATCTTCTTTTCTATGAATATGAATATTTTCTTCTTTCTGCAATGTCTTTCGAAACAATTCTGTTTCAAGATCTCCAATAAATCGTAATAAAATACTCGTATTCTCTTTCACACCTTTTATTGTTTCCAATTCTTCCTTGCTTGCCTTGCAAACAGATTCTAAGTTGCCGAATCTATGTAATAATTCTTTTGCCAAAGCCTTTGTATCCCTTCTTGGTAAAGCATAAGTCAATAATAATTCCAAGACTTCGTATTCCTGTAACGAAGAAAAACCTCTCTCCAAATAACGCTTTCGTAATCTTCCTCTATGACCTGCATTACTCAGAATTTCCATAAATTGTAGACTCCTTCCTACTGCTCGTAGAACATATCATAAATTTCCTTTGGAGTTCTTAAGATTTGAAACATAGCAAAGGCACAGTCTATCATGGGATATACCAGTACAGCTCCTGTCCCCTCTCCCAGCCTCATTTTCATTTGTAAAAAAGTACTCTCCCCCAGTTCCTCCAGGATAATTCTCATTCCGGGCTCCTCGCTTTGATGACTGAAAATACAATAATCCTGTACCTCCGCTTTTAATCGACAAGCAATCAAAGCAGCTACGGCAGAAATAAATCCGTCCACAATCATCGCCTTTCGATAAAAAGCACTTCCCAAATAACAACCCACTAAAAAAGCAATGTCATAGCCGCCCACGATCCTTAGAATTTCCAGACTTTCTTTTCCAAATAATTGATATTTCTGACAAGCATCTTGAATGATTCGCTTTTTTCGTACCAGACCTTCTTCTGAAAGTCCTCCACCATGCCCGACCACATCATGAATATTTTTTTCAGTCATGGCATACAATACCGCTGAACTCGTAGTCGTATTTCCGATTCCCATTTCTCCATTTGAAAAAATATCATATTCTTTTTGCTTCTCTCCTATGAAAGAAAAGCCTTCTAAAATTGCTCTTTCACACTCTTCTTTTGTCATCGCGGCTTCTTTTGTAAAATTTCTGCTACCCCTTCTTATTTTCCTTCGATAAAAATTTGAATATTCTTTTTGAATGTCCTCTTTCATTCCGATATCTACCACTTGTAAATCAATTCCCAATTGCTTTGTGAAAATACCAATGGTAGCCATATTATGTAACATGGCTTCCGATACTAAACGAGTATATTCCAGAGGGCAGGAAGATACCTTTTCTTCAATAATGCCATTGTCTGCCACAGCGACAATATGACACTTTCTCTGAATTGGAGGCAAAGGATAGGAATAGATTCCCGCCATTTTCTGCACTAATTCTTCCAACACTCCCAAACTTCCTTCAGGCTTCATCTTCTCCTTTAATATTTTCGTTACCTGTTGAATGGAATGCACATCTTTCGCCGCAATTCCGGAAAGAATATCCTCCAAGTCTTTCATATCGACTCCTTTATATCAACTTTGTCAATACAGGAAAATTATCCTTTACTTCTAAAATAACAAGTCCACCATTGATAATTTTAAATTTCCAATAACTTTCTAAATTTTTAGACATGACATAACTTAAAAATGAACAGATGACCCCCCAATGACTTACAATAAGATGATTCTTTTCCAGATCCAAAGAAAAGATATATTCTATCACTCTTTTTTGCAACATTTCTAAACTTTCCCCTGTTTCATAATTATATTGCTGCCAATCTGTAACACTTTTCTCATACTGCTTAGGATAACGTTCCACAATTTCCCGATAGCTTAAGCCCTCAAAAATTCCAAAATTAATTTCTTCCAGTCTTTGATCGAATACAATATCCTTTCCTAAAAAATTAATCAGCTCAGCCGTCTCTTTGGTTCTCTTCAAAGGACTCGCATGAATATAATCATAGAAATCAACTTCCTGTTCCAGACGTTTTTTTGCCTCTTGAGCTTGTATTTTCCCTAACTCATTCAAGGAAGGGTCTAATTTTCCGAAATAAATTCGATCTGCGTTCATCTGTGTTTGTCCATGTCGAACTAAAATAATTTTTCCCATGTTTCTCCCCATACTCTAACAATAAATAACAAACCATTCCATTGCATGAATACAAATATACAAAAGAAATCCATACATTACTTCTGATAACTCCACAAGAGCTCCCAGAGTATCCCCTGTAATTCCCCCAATTTTATGCTGTACCAATTTTCCAAACAAATATTGAAGTAGCATAAGAAACAGGCAGGAAACTCCTAAAGCAAGAATAATAGGAGGAACTGCTTTACTCGAATACCATACAACTCCTAAAATAACTCCTGTCAGTAACACAGAAAATGTCAACTCTTTCTTTCCGGTATAATCAACAAAAGCCTTTCCCATTCCGGTTGCTCTGGCATAAGGAAAAAAAGCACAATGAATAACACTTCCCAATCTTGCGATAATGGGCATAGTGACCAAGAAGATTGCAAAATAATTTTTTCCTAAGGTATAGAATAATTCTGCAAAAATACTCCATTTCAATAAAAAATAAAAGATAAGAGCAAGAGCTCCATTGGTTCCTAACCTTGAATCCTTCATGATTTCCAAAATTTTCTGTTTGCTTCGATAGCTGAACATCCCGTCAAAAGTATCTGCCAAGCCATCCAAATGCAAAGCTCCGGTAATTGCCACTTCCAATAATAAAATCAGTACGCTCAGTAAAAAGGGAAAAGCGGGGTCTGTAAGAAACGAGATTCCTCTTGCAAATAAATATAAAATCAATCCAATAACCAAACCAATCACCGGAAAAAATTTCATAGATTTTCCCAATTCTTCAGAATCAAATTCTGTTTTTCCTTTTTTTAATACCGGCAGTCTTGTCATAAAAGAAAATAACAATATCAGTTTTTTCATCTGTTCACCTCTATGCTTTCTACTTCAAACGTAACTTTGTCCCTGACACAATAAAATAAGACTCCTGAGCTTCCTCTGCAACCAATTGATTCGCTCTACCGCAAATATCCCGAAAATATCTGCCAAGAGGATAAGGCGGAACCAATCCCATTCCCAATTCATTAGAAACGACCACCAAATCATAAGATGTCTTTTTGATTTCCTCCAAAAAAGTGGAAATTTCCTCTAGGATACATTTTTCCAATTCTTGTATTCTTTCTTGAGAAATATTTTCCCAATCTTCCTGTTCTTCCAACAATACATTACTCACCATATTAGTAATACAATCCAATAAAATGACTCCTCTGGTTGCCTCTTTCATAGAAGATTTTACCAAATTATATAAGTTGCGATAACCTTCTAAAGTATCCCATTCCTTTCCTCGACGTTCTACATGAAGTTTTACTCTTTCCTTCATTTCTTCATCAAACACGACAGCAGTTGCCAGATAAATTTTATGATCATAATGACGATCTAAAATATACTGCTCTGAGTGAGCACTTTTCCCACTACGAGCCCCTCCGGTAAAATAAACAATCCTCCCCATAATGATCTCTCCTTTTTACTGTAAATCGTTCTTTTTATTATAACATTTCTACTAATAAAATTCAAGAAGACATCTTAGCTCGCTTCCGCTTTGAAAAAGCATAAAAACCTTTTTCCTGGATATGTGCTTTTTTTGAACTCATCATTCTTATTTCTGAATTTTTTCTATCTTTTTTCTTTCTTTTTAGAAAAATACTTTTCTTTTTTATTTTTTGTGATATACTAGTTCTCGTGAAAAGAAAAATTATTTTTATAACGAAAAAGGGAGTGGAACACGAATGAAAAAATTATTAGTACTTTTAGCTTTAATGTTAGGATTGGTTGCATGTGGACAAAAAGAAGAAGCTGCTCCGGCTGAAGAACAAACAGCTGTGGAACAAGCTGCTGAAACTGTGGAAGAAGCTGCTACAGAAGCAACTGAAGCTGTAGAAGAAGCCGCTGAAGCTACAACAGAAGCTGCTGCTGAAGCTGCCGATGCTGTAAAAGAAGCTGCCGCTGACATGAAAGAAGCTGCTACTACTGAAAAAAAATAATTGTTTTTGAACTAAAAAACAGAAACCTCTTGAAATATCAAGAGGTTTTTTATTTTTGATTCTATAACAAAGCCTTCTATGATAGTATATTTACCATAGAAGGCTAAGTATCAAGAGTTAAAAGGAATAAGAAACTTTGAAATAAATCGGGGGATTTTCTCTCGGCATATCTTGAGCATATTTTAATGCTTTTGAAAATGTTACACTTGCAACTATATTCCTTTTCTTAAACTTTATTCCTGTTGCCGCTCCTATTAATGTATCGCTTTCCTTTCTATAATAGTCTCTAGATAAGCCAAAATCAAACCCGATAAAGGGAGAAATTCCTTCTCGTTCAAAAGAGAAAGTATTTGACATATAAATCCCTTTATCTCCCTTTATTGTACTTTCTTTAAAGCCCCTTACACTATCCAAACCTCCCATTTCAAATTTATTTGTATCTAACAAATGATCAGAGGTATAGCTGGTCGAAATATTCGCCGTATAATTAAAATACCCATAATTTGTAGGAAAAAAACTTTTATTTAGATAAATATTCACATTGTATTTTGTAAACTCTTTATCAAATGGAAAATTCACTTGCTTATTATTCTTGTCTCCTTCCCCTCCCAAAAATCGTACTCCTCTTTCGATACTGGGTTCTAAATAAAGCATAGCATTATTAAAATAATAATACATTCTGCTTCCCAAGAATATTTTATTATGTCTTTTGCTGGAGACTTCCAATTTTACTTCATTGAAATAGTTTTTAGTATCTTTTAACTTAAAACCGAAGAAAAAATCTATTTTTTTGCTTGCATTTCGATACAGCACTTTAGAAACTTCTATATTATGGATATTTTCAAGTTTTCTATTTTCATATTTTGAAGACAAAATTTTATTTTTTGTTTTTTCATGAGAAAAGCTGTAACTTACTTTCCAATTTCTTATCGGTATAGCATAAGATACACTATATAAACTTTCTCTATGCTCTTTTCTATTTTTTGTAAGCCTTTCTTTCATGTAAATTGAGAAGTAATCTCCTCCTGAAAAGACATGATCACGCCCTAAACTTAAATATAAATTTTCTCTACCATAATCCTTATAATTGTTATTATCTAATGTTATGCTCGCATCCAACATTTTTTTTCTTTCAGTTTTTATAATAATATCATAGTAATTTTCTTTATTTGATGGTATCACCATAACTTGAGGTTCCGTTAAATTTGTTTTCAAATTTTCCACTAATTGATCAAGTTCCTGTATATTAAAAACATCATTCTCTTTAAAAGGTAAGATCCAGGAATAATTCCCATCAACAATAATTTTATGTATATAATTTTTATTTTCTCTTAAAATATTTGCGATACAATCATTAGTAATGATACAAAATAAGAATATCATTTTTATAAAAGTAAGTTTCAAAAACATCTCCTTTTACCATTTTTAGATTAATTTTTCCATAATTTTGATTGGAGTTCCGCATTTTTTTTATCTTATATTTATTTGTTCAATTCTATCCTTGGTGATTATGTTATCTTTTGCTTTAATATTAATCAACGTTTTTCCATCTTTTTTATATTCAATTTGATCTGTTGAAATTGAAAAATCCGGATTTTTCCCGTCTATTCCAATAGAAGCTTTCAGTCCAACTCCTGCTTTTACATCGGTACTTTCTGTCTTATTTGTTGCAACATCTGTTGTTGATTTTCCAGTCGCAAAAGAATAATTTATATTCCCCGCCACATTTCCATCTGCCGCTATTATATGATTCGAAGAAACTCCTATTTTTAAATCAACATCAACTCCTGCACCTCTTTCATCCCTATAATAAAATTCTGTTTTATGATCTTGATTTACAGATGCAGCTTTATGATTCACTTTTCCTACCTCTACCGTCGTATTTAAACTTTTTTTCTCTAAATCAGTTCCACCATTGTAACCAGCTTGAATACCTACACCAATTTTAGCATTCGCTCCATCTGCTATACTGACTCCTACATTTTCATTCACTGATGCACCAACCTTTAAAGAATTTTCTTCTTTATGGATCGTTTTTTCTCCTCCTAAAAGATTAACTTTTCCGGGAGTTTCCGTGTTAAACTCTTGAGCTTTTAAATAAGTGTTTTTTAAAGTAATATCCCCCTCATCTGATTTTATATTTACCTTCCCTTTTGCTTTCAGAGAAGAAGCTGTTGTTTCCGTAGTAGTGGAAGTTTTATTAGTGTATTCCACTCCTGCTCCTTGACTTGATTCTATTCCTAAAATATCTTTTTTAGTTAGATTTGGAATCATTTCTTTTAAATCTTTGATGGTTTCTTCTGCTTTTTGGACTAATCCAAGTATATCTTTATTTTTCACCATATCTTTACTTTTTAAAGCATTATTTGTCAAATTATTCAATTTATTGACATTTTCATTAGAAAAAGCAACATCACCTTTTACAGAAAGATCAAGCTTATGATTAACCTCTTTCGTTACATTTTCCTTTGTACCGGTTTCTACTTTTTTACCTCTTAAATTTACATCATTTTGAGAAGTTATATCGGTATTTCCTACATCGGTAAGTCCCTTAGAGCTTATATTTACATCACCACTTTCCGAGGTAATGCTGTTATTTACATAATTTTTACTTTCTTTTATGCTCTTATTAACTTCCATTTTCGCGTAGACTTCCGCTCTGGCTTCCGCTTTTTTAAATTCATTCTCTTCTTCTAAAAGACCTTTTATTCCGGAAGTTTTTCCTGTTGCTGTATTATCTAAAGTATTCGCTCCTCCAGCTGCTCCCATTCCGGCAAAACTAATCTTTCCTTCTACACCAAAGCCGGCTCTAAGATCTGTTTCTTTTTTTACTTCTGTTGAAGCTAAAGCATCACTGTAATTGTTTGCTTCACCATTCATAGTTACACTTCCGGCTTTCACAAAAACAGATTGTTTATACAAGTCTCTTTTTGCATGTATATCCGCTTTATCTCCCGCTTCAATCATAGTAGACACCACATCTTTTTTCTCCAAAGATTCTTTATGACTATTGATAGCCCCGCTACCCCATTCCAACTTATTTAATTCCTCTTTCTTAGAATTTAAAGAAGCCAGTAATTTTATATCTTCTTCAGCTTCTAAGTTAACTTTTTTTCCCGCTTTTATTTTACTTGATACAATGGTTAAATTTTTTGATTTTATATTTATATTTCCTTCCGATTTTAAATCGCTTCCTACTATGTCAAGTTTTTCTTTTGAAGCCTTGTCTATTTTTAATAATCTGTAGACTCCTTCTTTAGTTTTTCCTCTGCTGTCTGAATAAAAATTACTGTAATCAATATTATTGCTATTTTTGATATTGACATTTCCCTCAGAAATGATTTGAATTATGCTGTCAGCATCTTTTCCTGAAATCAGTGAACCTTCAATATCAGCACCATTTTTTGCAGTGATAAAAATTTTATTAGCAATTATTTTAGAAGGTGTAGATTCCACTTTAGCTTGTAAAGCTTTTGTATATTGATGATCTCTCAAAATATATTTTTTTCCTTCTATTAATTCCGCTTTATAATTTGCATTGATTGTACTGATATCTTTTACATTTAACTTATCAGAGTCTATTTTCATAACTCCGTCTTTTGCCTCTACATCTGCACCATAAATATTTAAGTTCTTGGATTTTATTCCAACAGCCTTATTTGCAGTAACATCTGTTTTTTTAATAATTGCATGTTCCCCGGAAGATTTAAAACCAAGCTCTGAAGATAAATTTACATCTTTACCGGCTTCAAGAAGAATTTTATCAGCGGAAACTTTAGCTCCCTTCACATCAATACTGTTTTTAGAATAAAGAATCGCACTGTCTTTCGCTGTAATATCTGCATTGACATTTGTTATATTATCGGCTTCCATATAAACATTTTTCGCTTTTATATTCACATTTTTAACATCTGAAATCGTTGATTGTAGACTTTCCGTTTTCGTAGCTGCTACTTCAAATATTTCTTTTTTAGTTATGGCATTGGAACCACCGAGTTCAATCACTTTTCCGGAAGCTTTCAAGTCATTTCCTGCTTCTATTGAATAAGTCCCATTTGTTAAACTTATGGCTGCTCCTTTATTCCAGTCTTTTTCCTCTTTTATCCGTTCCCTTGTTCTCCAATCAGCCCCTAATAAACCGCTTAAAATTTTATTTAATTGAGGATCATCAATTTGTTTTAAGGCTGTGTAGTATTCTTTATTTTTACTTTGAGTCATTATTTTTAAAGCATCCAATAAGCTCCCGTTTGTTAAAGAAGAGTTCCCATTAAAATATGCGTTATCAACTAAACTTCTGTGTTCCCAACGAAGATCTACTTTTATTTTTTTTAAAAGGTCTTCCAGCTTTATTTCTTTTGATAAATGTTTTGTTTTAAAATTTCCTTTTACTTTGATGTCATTTCCCGCTTTTAAGTCTCCGGATAAATTTTCAAAACTTCCATTTTCAAGATTATTATTTATTTCAATATTATTTCCGGCTTCAATAGACGATTTAATTAACTTTAATTCATTTTCCACTTCCGACATATTTTTTACATTTAAATAATAGTCATAATAGATAATTCCTCTTTCTCTATTTTGATACCTTTTATTATATTCATTTGATTTTAATCTGACACTTCCTTCTAATCTGGACATATTTTTTACAATAGGAGCATTAAGACTGACATTTTTATCCGCTTTCATTTTTCCAATATTGTTAATTTCTTCTTTAGAAGATATTTTGATATCTTTTCCATTTATATCGGAACTTACGATTTTTCCCTCAGAGATTATCTCCACTTCATTCTTTGCTTTTAGACTTCCTTCATATTTGATTCCTTCCCCTTTATTAGTACTTAAGATAAAAATGTTATTTCCGTACATAGCTCCAAATTTTGAAGCGGAAATAGCTTCTACATTTGTAATTCCATCTTTGGCATTTTCAGCATTTAACTTTAAAGTATTGTCTACAGCTGTAACAGTATTTGCCCCAGCTACAACATTGATATTTAAATTTTTATTATGTTCAGAGTTGATTGCTCCATCCAGTTCAACCCTTCTTGAAAGGATGTTCAAGTAATCAGAATCCGTTTTCATTCCTGTTTCTTTTACTGCTATCTTTGCATTATTTGTGGCTGTGTTAAAAGAAATTTTTTTATTATCGACTGAGACTTTTCCTGTTGATAATGTCAGAGCTGAAGTGTTTATAAATCTTGCTCCATTTACATTTATTCCATTTTCATTGGCAATAACAAGATCTGCTCTTTTCCCAAAAACTTCAAGTCCTCCGTTTAATTCTGAAGCAGAATTTCCTTGAATTTCATTCAAGATAACAGAAGCAGAGTTTGTTAAATTTGGGTTTGCACTGACTTCTCCTCCTGTAACAGAAGTTCCATTTTTTTGACTGTTGTTAAAAATAACATTATTTTTATCCCCAACATTAAAATCCAGATACTTATTGTGAGATATTCCATTATTAGGATCAACAATATTAATAACATCGGTCCCATTTTGGCTTAAAGTTATTTTTAAGTCATTCTTTGAATTTGACGGAGTTATTTGGTTCCTAACTCTTAAATCTCTTGCTTCAACATCGAAACTTAACATTCCATGAATTAAAAAAGTCACTATTAATGCCGTTGTAATTCTTACTCTTTGTTTTAAATGAGATTTTAAAGCCTTTTCAACATTGTTTAAGTTTTTCATGGTATCTCCTCCCCTTTTTCAGATTAATTTCGATATATAATTTAAAATTATGATATCATAATCTTTTGTCTACAGTCTAAAACAGGTTTTTCCGGCTGTCTAAAAAATTTATTTCTTATAATATTTCATTGCTTCCGGTAAAAATGCTTTTAAAGCAGCAATTCGCTTCTCATTTGCCGGATGTGTAGATAGAAAATCTGAACCGCTGTTTTCTGAAAGAGAAGCCATTTTCATTTCCGCATAAATAGCTTCTGTAGGGTCATAACCTGCCATTGCCATAAAAATCATTCCATACTTATCCGCTTCATATTCTTGCGTACGGTTAAATTTCAACAAACCGATGGAAAGTCCATCGGATACTAAGGAGGAAGCTGATTTTCCAACCATGACATTGGTAAGAGCGGTTGCCAATCCGACTAATTGTTGGTTGCTGTATCCTTCTGCATGATGCCCGCCAATGACATGTCCTATTTCATGCCCCATAACAAAAGCAATTCGAGCATCTGTTTGTAATACCGGCATAATTCCGGAATAAAAGGCGATTTTTCCTCCCGGCATAGCAAAAGCGTTGATTTCTTTGCTCTCAATTAAATTGAATTCCCAGCGTAAATATTGGATGCGATCTCCCATTCCATTTTGATACATATATCTTTCAACAGCAGAAGCTACTCGTTTTCCTATCATGTGTAATCTGCGTCCGTTCTGAGTATTGTTTGCCAGCTTTCCTTGCTGCTTTGCTTTTTGAATGAGTTGATTGTATGAATTTGCAGAACTGGCAACTAAACTTTCATCACTCACCAGTTTCAATTGATTTCTTCCTGTCAGTGGGGCAGTAGAGGTACAAGCAATCATAATACTAGAACATAATACCAAAAAAAATATTTTAATTGATTTTTTCATACTTTCATCTCCTCTTAATTAATGTATTTTTAGCTACAGATTCATAGCTAAATTTATTTTAAATTTTCTGTATTCTACACCCTTTTAACGTATATTTCAAGAAAAATAAAAAACTTTTTGAAATCTTAAAAGATGTCAGATAAGATAAATAAAAACCTGTCTTTTTTATTGACAATCATTTATATCAATGATACAATTTTCAAAGACAGTTCATTAGTACCATCCTGTCTATAAACAAAACTAGGGCTATTTTTTATTACAATTTTTTGGAATTGTGTATGAGGGATAGACTAGAGATCTATCCCTATTTTTATTTAATAAAGGAGAAAGCCATGTATACTTTACATACTGAAGCCAGTTTCGACAGTGCTCATTTTTTAAAAGATTATCAAGGAAAATGCAGAAATATTCACGGACATCGTTGGAAAGTTCGAATTGAAATATCTGGAGAAAGTTTACAGAAAGAGGGAAGTTGTCGTGGAATGATTTTAGATTTTTCAGAAATAAAAACGGAGCTTCGAGAAATTACAGAGTATTTTGATCATGCCTTAATTATCGAAAAAAATTCTCTTAAAAAATCCCTTCTCAATGCCTTACAAGAAGAACAATTTCGTATCATTGAGGTAGAATTTCGACCGACTGCAGAACATTTTGCAAAATTCTTTTATGAACATTTTCAAAAAAAAGGCTTTCCTATTTCTCAAGCCCTTGTCTATGAAACACCCAATAACTGTGCTTCTTATTCGAAAGATGTGATATCATATGCCGAAGTATAAAGTAGTGGAAATGTTTGAGAGTATCAATGGAGAAGGAAAAAAAGCAGGTCAATTGGCTCTTTTTATTCGTTTTCAATTCTGTAATTTGAACTGCTCCTATTGTGATACCAAATGGGCAAATACGAAAAAGAGTCCTTTTACTTGGATGAGCCTTGAGGAAATTTTGGAAACGGCAAGACAAAGAGGAATCAAAAATATTACCTTAACAGGAGGAGAACCTCTTCTCCAATCTCATATTTTTGCTTTGTTGGAAGCTTTTTCGAAAGAGAAAATGTTTGAAGTGGAAATTGAGACAAATGGAAGTATTCCTTTGAAAAAATTTCAATCCATTGAAAATCCGCCTTCGTTTACTCTGGATTATAAGCTTCCACAAAGTAATATGGAAGAATATATGTGTCTGGAAAATTTCTCTTCGGTTAGTGCCAAAGATACCATAAAATTTGTAGTTTCCGATCTGCAAGATTTAGAAAGGTCAAGAGAAATCATGAACAAATATTCTTTGATTGGAAAGTGTTCCCTTTATCTAAGTCCCGTTTTCGGAAAAATTCCCCTTCCAAGTATTGTGGACTTTATGAAAAAATATCACCTGAACGGAGTCAATATGCAATTACAAATGCATAAATTTATTTGGGATCCGGAAACGAAAGGAGTGTAAATGGTAGATAAAAAAGCAATTCAAGAACATATTCGAGGTCTTCTCATTGCCCTCGGAGAAGATCCGGAACGGGAAGGTCTTTTGGAAACTCCGGAACGAGTTGCCAACATGTATGAAGAAATCTTTGAGGGAATTCAATACAGCAATGCTGATTTAGCGAAAATGTTTGGAAAAACCTTTGAGGGAGATCATCCAACGGAAAGTGATGATATGGTTATAGTTCGAGATATTGAGATTTTTAGTGTCTGTGAACATCACTTGGCTTTGATGTACGACATGAAAGTGACGGTAGCCTATCTTCCCAATAAAAAGTTATTAGGACTTAGTAAAGTCGCCCGTATTTGTGATATGGTTGGAAAACGTTTACAGCTACAGGAAAGAATGGGAAGGGATATTGCTGAAATCATGCAAAAAGTAACCGACTCACAGGACGTTGCCGTTTTTATTCAGGGAAAACACAGTTGCATGACCATGAGAGGAATTAAAAAACAGCAAAGCATAACAGAAACAAGCTGCTTTTTAGGAAAATTTAAAGAGAATTTACTTCTACAAAATAGAGTATATTCACGAAGTTAGGAGGAAGCATGAAAGTATTAGTATTACTAAGCGGAGGAATTGATAGTACAACTTGTTTGGCTATGGCAATTGAAAAATATGGTGTTGAACAGGTTGTCGCTCTCAGTGCATTTTACGGACAAAAACATAACAAAGAATTGCAAGCTGCCAGAAATATTGCAAACTACTATCGGGTGGAATTAATAGAACTCAATCTATCCAAGATTTTTGCTTACAGCAATTCTTCTCTACTAGAACATTCCGGAAAAGAAATTCCCCATTGTTCCTACGTAGAGCAACTAGCAGAACGGAAAGAGAAAACCTTGTCGACCTATATTCCTTTCCGAAATGGTTTATTTTTGTCCACTGCAGCAAGTATCGCCATTTCGAAAAACTGTAGCATCATTTTCTATGGAGCTCACAGTGATGATGCCGCCGGAAATGCCTACCCGGATTGCAGCCCTGCCTTTCATGAAGCCATGAATACTGCTATCTATGCAGGAAGCGGAAGACAAGTGAGGGTGGAAGCTCCCTTTCTTAAACTTCATAAAAAAGAAATTGTAAAACTGGGATTGGATTTAAAGCTTCCCTACGAACTCACTTGGAGTTGTTATGAGGGAGGAGAATATCCTTGTGGACAGTGTGGAACTTGTATAGATCGAGAAAAAGCCTTTGAAGAAAACGGCCATATTGACCCTTTAGTAATAGGAAGAGGAGGAAACTAGATGAAAGAAAACAAAAATTTGACCTTATTAGGAAATCAGAACACAAAATATCCGCAGGACTATGCTCCGGAAATCTTAGAAACCTTTGAGAATAAACACCCCGATCATGACTATTTTGTCAAATTCAATTGCCCTGAGTTTACCAGTCTTTGTCCCATCACAGGACAACCGGATTTCGCCAATATTGTCATTTCTTATGTCCCTAATGTTAAAATGGTAGAAAGTAAATCTTTAAAATTATACCTTTTCAGCTTTCGAAATCATGGAGATTTTCATGAAGATTGTATGAATATTATTATGAAAGATCTAATTCGAGTCATGGATCCTAAATATATTGAAGTTTGGGGAAAATTCACTCCCAGAGGAGGAATTTCCATTGATCCTTATTGCAATTATGGAAAGAAAGGAACGAAATGGGAAGAGATTGCTCTTCATAGAATGGCAAATCACGATATGTATCCGGAAAAAGTGGATAATCGATAAAAGACTGCGCCCAAAATCTTTGAGGATAAGGGTGCAGTCTTATTTTTTCTTTCTTATAACTTTTTATTTTAATTTTAATAAGTCATGAATTCTGACAACTCCGACAAATGTTTCTTCATGAAACACAGGCATTACGGAAATTTGGTATTTTCCCTCTTCCATATAAGACAAAGCTTCATTTGCCAGCATATCCTGTTCGACTTTTTTATATTTCTTTGTCATAATCTCCTCGGCACGAAAGGTAAAAAATTCTTCTTCTCGAGACAAAGCTCTTCGAATATCTCCTTCCGTAATAATTCCAACTAACTTCTCGTTCTCCATGACACACAAAATTCCAAGTCTTTTTTCATTCATCTTCAAAATGACATCTTTCATTTTCGTATTCGGAGAACAAAGAGCTAAGTCCTCTCCCGTCTTCATCAAGTTTTTCACTCGAGATAACAGTCTTCTTCCCAAGCTTCCTCCCGGATGATACATTGCAAAATTTTGTGGTTGGAAATTTCGCATTCTCATCAAAACTCCGGCAAGAGCATCTCCCAAAGCCAAGGCGGAAGTCGTAGAAGCCATAGGTGCCAAATTCAACGGACAACCCTCACTTTCTACTCCACAGAATAAAACAATTTCTGCTTCTTGAGCCAATCTTGAGTTTGGATTTCCTGTCATGGCAAATACTTTCGCACCAATGTTTTTAATAGCCGGTATAATATGTAAAATTTCATCACTTTCTCCGCTATTGGAAATTCCAATCACAATATCCTCCGGATTTACCATTCCCAAATCTCCATGAAGCCCCTCGGTAGAATTCATAAAAATGGTTGTGGTCCCCGTGGAAGAAAGAGTTGCCGCTATCTTTCTTCCAATAGCTCCTGTTTTCCCGATTCCTGTGATAATCAATTTCCCTCTACTTTCATAAATCGTTTTTGCCGCCTCTATCAATTCTCTTCCCATAGACTTCTTCAGCTTCTCCAAGCCTTGAATTTCAGTATCAATAATTCCTTGAGCCACTGCTATCATTTCTTGATCTTCCAACATGAGTCATTCCTTCTTTCTTAACATTTAGTATTTGATTTTATCCGAAAATCATATTTATTATTAATAATACCACAATTCCTACTGCCCATGCAACTGTACTTGCAATAGAATATAGTCGTAATTGCTCTTTTCCTTCCGTAATCCCAATAGAACGATTGATGACCCAAAAAAAACTGTCATTAAAATAAGAGAAGAAAAGAGAACCGGTACAAGCTGCTAAAGCTGCAAATACAGGATTGACATCCAATTTTGCTATAATAGGTGCCGTAATCGAGGCAGCAGTAATCATAGCTACCGTCCCGCTTCCTTGTACGAATCGAACCAGAGTTGCAATCATAAATGGTAATAAAATAGCCGGCAAAGAAGTTTTCACCAAGGTGTTTGCTATGATATCTCCCACTCCGCTATCTCGAATTAACATCCCAAAGGCTCCTCCGGCTCCTGTAATCAAAATAATCGTACCTGCTGACTTAATTCCTGTTTCCACTTCTTCCATCATGGATGTCCTGTCCATATTTTTCGCCAGTCCGTAAATAGTAATCATTAATCCGATACCAACCGCCAATACCGGTGTTCCAATGAATTGGATAAAATCAATTATTTTTCCTGTCAAAAGCATTGCTTTCGAAATTGTTCCCAACAAAATCAATAAAATAGGAACTACAATTGGTGAAAATGCCAAAAAAGCGGAAGGTAACCTATCCTCTTCCAAAATTTTTTCTCCTTGTGCTTGACAGGTATAATTTTGATCTCGGGTCCATCCTCCATCTTCAGTAGGAATTTGCCAAATTTTATTTCCTGCAAATTTTGCAAAAGCTAAACTTGCAATTACCATAGGAACTGCGACTACAATTCCCCACAAAATAATACTTGAGACACTTACTCCGAAAATTCCGGCAACTCCTACCGGTCCCGGTGTAGGTGGTACTAAAGAGTGCGTAATCACCAATCCACTTGCTAAAGCTAATCCTAAAGAAACGATTGATTTCCTTGTTTCTTTTGAAATTGCTTTCATCAAAGGAGTTAATATAATAAAACCTGAATCACAAAAAATTGGAATCGATACCAAAAATCCCGTAATCGCCATCGCTAATTCTTCTCTTCCTTTTCCGAAAAGTTTCAAGAAACTCAGAGCCATTTTTTTCGCCGCTCCGGAAGCTTCAAAAAGCTGTCCCATCATCACTCCGAATCCAATAATGATTCCAATACTTCCCAGAGTTCCTCCAAACCCTTTTGTAATACTTTCCATGATTTTTGAATATTCCACGCCTCCAATAAGACCTACCAGAATCGTAGCAATCATTAAGGCCAAAAAAGTATGAATCTTTGTTTTCATGATCATAAAAATTAAGCAAATAATTCCAATCACTAGTCCTATTAAAATTTGTTGTTCCATGCTCTCACCCTCACTTATATCTTTGCTTTCATTAAATATTTTTGAAATTTGGTGCATATTTTGCAGCCAGTCTAACCGCTTCTATCATACTCACGGCACTCACAGTTCCTTTCCCCGCAATGTCAAAAGCAGTTCCGTGATCCACAGAAGTTCTTAAAAAAGGCATGTCTAAAGTAATCGCAATGGTTCTTTCAAAATCATAAGTTTTCGTTGCGATATGTCCTTGATCATGATACAAAGATAACACTGCCTGATATTTTCCTTGAAGTGCCTGATGAAAAACAGAATCAGCTCCTATGGGTCCTACGACATCATAGCCTAATTTTTGTGCTTCTTCTACAGCCGGACTAACCGCTTCCACCTCTTCATAGCCAAAAAGTCCGTGCTCTCCGGAATGAGGATTCAATCCTGCCACTGCCATTTTTCCACTGACTCCAAGTTGTTTTAAAGCACTGGTACATCTTTGAATATATTCCAGGACTCTCTCTTTCGTGATTGCATCACATGCATTTCTCAAAGACATATGCCTCGTTAGGAAAAAAACTCTCATATTGGCCACTTCAAACATCGTTAGAGGATCTCTCGAATGAGATAGATCCCCTAAAATCTCAGTATGTCCGATATAGTCTATCTTTCCCGCTCGTAGAGATTCTTTATTGATTGGAGTTGTTGCAATGGCATCCACTTCATGATTCATCGCCAGTTCTACACTTTTTTTTATATATTCAAAAGCAGCTTTCCCACACATTCCCTGAACTTTCCCATATTCCATTTTTTCTAAATCTATATTATCCAAGTCAATCACATTCAAAATTCCCTCTTGATAATTTCCATCTTCTACATTTTCTATGCTATGAATTTGTAAATTGACTCCACAAATACCAGTAGCCTTTTCCAATACTTTTCGATCTCCGATAATAACCAGATCACATAAATCTTGTATCTCTTTTGCCACTGCTGTCTTTACTACAATTTCCGGTCCAACTCCTGCAGGATCTCCCATAGGTATTGCTATTTTAGGTCTATTCATCCTTTCCTCCTCATATATCGTTTTTCATTTGATTTAAACATAATTTAATCGTATCTTCTCTTCCTACCATTCCTCCCTTACTTACCAACTTCATATTAGGAAATTTTCCTTCAATGAATCTTCCATAAGCGGTAAGCGGAATCACTTCTTCTTTAATTTCTACTCCGATTGTCTCTAATTTTTCTAAAAGAGCCACAGTAATATCTCCTCCGGAACTGTAAATTCCTTCGAACTTTTGAGTTTCTTCCAGGATTAATGCTGCAGCTTCTGTTAAAGTATTCGAGATAATCTTAGAAATCTCTTCTACCGTCGTTTTCATTTCACTTGCAATTTCCTGTAAATTTAACTTCTCATCATTTCCAATAGGAGATGTTGTTAATAAAAATAAGTCATAACTTTCTATCCCCTTTTTCATCATGGAAACTACTCTCTGAATTTCCTGTTTTCGCTCTTTTTCCAAAAAAAATTTTTTAGGATTCATCTTCTCTAAAAAAATATCCTCTTGTTGTAAAATATATTCTATTTGTTTTTTTGTGGTTTCCGTCGCACTTCCAATGACCATGAGAATCTTTTTGTCCAAGTGATTTTTCTTCTGTAATTCTTTTGCGTAATACATCGTAAACGGACCGGGATCTACCGTAATAATCTTAAAATCACTTTGACTTACTACTCTTGCAATTTTGATAATATCCTCATTTGTTACAGCATCAAAAATTAAAATTCGATTTTTCTTTCCCTGCTCTTGAATTTCTTGTAGCAAACTTTTTTCTTCTTTGGCAATGGTCTCTAAATTAAAATAATGAGAAGTATATTTCGTTTGTTTTTTGATAAGTTCTTCTACACAAGAAGTATGAATCGGTGTCTTAGGATCTCTTCCTGCATCAGAATTTTCCAATAATATCCCGTTCACCAACATTATTTTATTGACAACAATCCTTCCTGAATCCGGGTAAGACGGAACAACAACGGCAATCCTATTCTCTTCTAATTGCTCCAACATTGCATCCATCTCCGCACCTATATTCCCGCGTAGTGTAGAATCAATTCGTTTGTTATAGAGCAGAATTTCATCCCCCTTCAATCCATTAACCGCTCTTTTTACTCTTTCATAGGCTTCTTCTTTCGTAACACCTCGACTATCTGTAGAATAGGAAATTACGTCCATTTCTTCGATCCTTTTTTTGGGTAATTGAAAAATACTTGCTGCTCTAAGTCCCACTTTCTTTAAAAGAGAACAAGTTGCATTCGAGCCCGTTAAGTCATCCGCGACAATTACATACTTTACCATATTCCCTCCCTAATTTCTCTTTTTTGGTATCAGTTTACTGATATAATTTTTCCCATTAAATTATGCTTCTCTATTTCCGTGTCAGAAAAAGAATAATTTGTAATAATCTTATGAAAATTCTTGATATGAGCCGCTCTATATAATTTCTTCTTTCCAAACTTACTTTGGTCTGCCAATAAAATACTCTTTTCGCTGATCTTCATCATAGTACGTTTTAAAATGGCTTTTGTTTCTGTAGGAACGGTTATATCTAAGTTCTCGGAAATGGAGGAAATTCCTAAAAATGCAATGTCTGCATTGTAATTTTCTATTTGTTTCACGGATACTATACTGTCCGTCGCTCCGGTTTCCAAAGAAATTTCTCCTCCTAATAACAGTATATGTATATTTTCTTTCCGATATAATTCCAGAGCTATGTATAAATCATTGGTAATCACTCTCAGATTTTGGATTTCAGCTTGAGCAATAAGACAAGCCAATTCATAAGTTGTTGTACCGGCATCCAAAATAATGGTCATATTGGAATGAATTTCTTCCAAGGCTTTTTTAGCAATGCTTTTTTTTATCTCCCTGTTTTCTTCTTTTTTTCGATCATATTTTTTTTCTTCTACTAAAGAATTTGGCAAAATTGCACCGCCATAGGTACAAAGAAGATATCCTTTTTCCTCCAATTTCTTTAGGTCTCTTCCTATCGTCATGGAACTCACAGCCAATAAGTCTGCCAATTCTTTTCGAGTCACACTTTTATGGGATTCCAAATATTGAATGATAAATTGATAGCGTTCTGAAGATAACATATTTCACCTCTTATTTTGTTATTTTATGTTATTTTATGTTATGTATTGTTTAATTCAATATAACTTATCTCGAAAAAAAAGTCAATAAAAAAGATTCTAAAGATTTTTCTAACATCCTTAGAATCTTAAAATACATCTATTTTAGCTTTCATCTTTCTATATCCAAGCAATACTTTTTAGAAGAAAGACCCAAAAGAAAATCGTGACAATGGAACAAGCACTTGTCGTCACTACAATCTCTCCCGCCAGATCTCCGTCCGCCTCCATTTCCTTTGCCATAGTAAAAGAAGCCACTGCAGCAGGACAAGCTGTCGCCGATAAAAAGGCTGTCATTTCCATTGGACTGAACTGTAGAAAATGTGCTGTCACAAGCAGAAAAAGAGGAAATAAAATTAACTTTACGATATTTGCAGATAATAAATATTTCCAATGTTTTTTAACACTTCTCATCTCCAAACTTCCCCCCAACACGATAAATGCCAAAGGAGTTGCCACTTTTGCCAAACTTGAAATTGTAGCTTCCAAAATAGCTGGAATTTGAAGATGAAAAAATAAGCAAAGCACGGCTGAAGTAGAAGCCAAAAGCAAAGGATTTTTTAAGGTGGATATAAGAAGTTTTGAAAATTTTATCTTCTTGGCTCGATAAAACTCCAACAATAAAATGGCGGTAATATTAAAAGTCGGAATGACAGCTGCCAACAAAAGCGAAGTAATCCCTAAAGCTTCCTCTCCATATAAGCTGCTGGCAATCGGAATTCCAAATAATACAAAATTTCCTCGATAGGCCGCCTGAATCATAACAGAGCATTTTTTAGAATCTTCTATCACCTGAGAATAGTATAGATAGCTTAAAAAAATCATAAAAAGAACTCCGAAAACAGGAAATAAAATAAATCTCAGGTTCTTTGTCTGAAATACCGCCTCAGCCTCCAATCGATAAATATTGATAAATAATAAACTACTCATAAACACTCGAAAGACTAAACTATTCATCTGATTTAAAGAAGAATCATCAAGCATTTTAAAATATTTTAAACCATAACCTATCGTCAAAATGATTAAAATCGGTAACACTACATTCATTGCCAATATGAAATTTTCCATTTATTCTCTCCCAAATCTCTTTTCCATGTGCAAAATACAACATAGAATGAAGAAAGGCTATCTCAAAATCAATATTCTGAGATAACCCCTTTATTTTTTATTTTTCAGGTATTTTTTTTACTGCATCTCTTATGGCATCCAAAAATCCTTGAGAACTGGATGAAGCTCCTGCTACAACATCCACATCCAAAGTTTGCATACTTTTTATTTTCTCAGTCAAAGATGAAATCGCCATTCCTCCAACTTCCGGAGTATCTTCATGCTCGACTTGAATATCCGTAATTCTAATCTCATTCTCCCGATTTCGGTACGCTGTTACTTGTACCCGAATCTCATTTTCGAATCCTTCTCCTATTCCCTCATACACCTTTGGTGCGTTCCTTTGTAATAAGACAATGGAAATAGCAGCAGCAATTACAAGAGCCATAGAAATATATTGAATTCTGTTTTGATATGTCATCTGTTTTCCTCTTTCTCTATTTTTTTCTATTATATCATAGCATTCTCAAAAATAGCAATCCTCTTATTCTTTTTTCTGAAATTATTTTTCAGAAATAGAAGCAACTCCCGGTAATACTTTTCCTTCCAAGTACTCTAAAGAAGCTCCTCCTCCCGTAGAGATATGAGTGAATTTATCCGCATATCCTAAACTAATGGCAGCGGCGGCAGAATCTCCTCCCCCGATAATCGTAGTTGCTCCCTCCAGATGAGCAATGGCTTCGCAAACTCCTATGGTTCCCTTTGCATAATTCGGCATTTCAAATACTCCCATCGGTCCGTTCCATACCACTGTTTTTGCCTTTGCAATCTCTTTGGAAAATAATTCCACTGTTCCTGCTCCTATATCCAATCCCATTTCCTCTGTCGGCACTGCGTCCACAGAAACAGTTCGATGAGCTGCATCATTTTTAAATTCTTTCGCTACTACGGTATCTATCGGTAATACTAATTTTCCATTGGATTTTTCCAATAAAGCTTTTGCCAATGTTATCTTATCTTCTTCCACCAAAGAAGTTCCTGTGTTCTTTCCTAAAGCTCTTAAGAAAGTAAACATCATCGCTCCTCCTACCAGGACTTTATCGGCTTTTTCCAATAAATTTTCAATGACTCCAATTTTATCGGAAACTTTTGCTCCTCCCAGAATAGCCACCAAAGGCCTTTCCGGTGCATCCACAGCTCCTCCGATAAATCGAATTTCCTTTTCCATTAAGAACCCTGCTGCCGATTTTCCCTCTCCGATATTGGAAGCGATTCCTACATTGGAAGCATGAGCTCTATGAGCCGTTCCAAAAGCATCATTGATGAAAACATCTCCTAAAGAAGCCCAATATTTTCCTAATTCCGGATCATTCTTGGATTCTTTTTTTCCGTCCAAATCTTCAAATCTTGTATTTTCAAACATCATGATTTCTCCATCTTGTAAGGAATTCACCGCTGCTTCCAATTCAGCTCCTCGAGTCGCTGCTATAAATTTTACTTCTTTTCCCAATAATTCAGAAAGTCTTTCCGCTACCGGTTGTAAAGATTTTGTTTTCAAGTCTTCTTCCGTCTTCACTTTTCCTAAATGAGAAAAAGCAATCACTCTTCCTCCATGTTCCAAAGCATATTGAATCGTTGGAAGTGCTGCCACAATTCTATTCTCATCTGTAATTTTTCCCTCTTTCATAGGAACATTGAAATCCACTCTCATCAATACTTTTTTTCCTCGTAATTCTAAATCTCGAATATTTTTTTTTGCCATCTTTCCTCCTTGGATTATTATAAAAAACGGAGCCTCTTCAGGCTCCGCTCACTAGGCTTTCTTATTTTGCTTTCGTAACTGCTCCTAAAGTTCTAATCAATTGAGAAGTATAAGACATTTCATTGTCATACCAAGAAACTGTTTTTACCAATTGTTTGTCTCCGACAGTCATCACTCTTGTTTGCGTGGCATCGAATAAAGAACCGAATCTACATCCAATCACATCGCTTGACACAATGTCTTCGTCATTATATCCAAAAGATTCATTGGCTGCCGCCTTCATTGCTGCATTGATTTCTTCTACGCTGACAGATTTTTCCAATACGGTAACTAACTCCGTAATGGATCCCGTAATAACAGGCACTCTTTGAGCTGCTCCGTCTAATTTTCCTTTTAGTTCAGGAATGACCAAACCGATTGCTTTTGCTGCCCCTGTTGTATTGGGAACGATATTTGCCGCAGCTGCTCTCGCTCTTCTCAAATCTCCTTTTTTATGTGGAGCATCTAAAGTATTTTGGTCATTGGTATAAGCGTGAATGGTCGTCATCAATCCTTCTACAATTCCGAAGTTATCATGCAATACTTTTGCCATAGGTGCTAAACAGTTTGTTGTACAGGAAGCTCCTGAAATAACAGTTTCACTTCCATCCAAAATATCATGATTTACATTGTATACTACTGTTTTTAAATCTCCGGTTGCCGGTGCGGAAATCACAACTTTCTTGGCTCCCGCTTTGATATGAGCTTCCGCTTTCTCTTTGCTGGTAAAGAATCCTGTACATTCCAATACTACATCAATTCCCAATTCTTTCCAAGGCAATTCTTCCGGATTTGCTTTTGCAAAGACTTGAATGGAATCTCCATTGACTACAAAGCCTTCTTCTGTTACATCAATCGTTCCTTGAAATCTTCCTTGTGCCGAATCATATTTAAATAGATGTGCTAAGGTTTTTGCATCCGTTAAGTCGTTGATTGCTACAACATCGTATTCAGGATTTTCACTCATGACTCTTAATGCTAATCTTCCTATTCTTCCAAACCCGTTAATTGCTACTTTTACTGACATGCCATCCCTCCTAAAATTTTACCTAAACATTACTCTATTATTTTTTTTAATCGTTTGTCTCTTTCCATTACTATATAATAAGTTTCCCTCTTTGTCAATGAGATTGAAGAATTACTTTTACTCCGAAGATGAACAGTTTTTACCCATTTAGATAGTCTTTCATATCCTGTGGCAAGTCAATGACAATTTCCTGTTCCTCCGCATTTTTTGGATTTTGGAAACAAAGACGATAGGCATGCAAAAGTTGTCTTTTTATTGTTTCCTCGCTTCCACCGTATAAATCGTCTCCAACAATAGGATAGCCTTCTAAGGACAAATGAGCCCGAATTTGATGTGTTCTTCCCGTAAATAATGTGACCTCCAACAAGGTTCTATTTTTTTGAGGAAAGCGTTTCAGCACTTTGACAAAGGTTTTTGCCTCCTGTCCTCCCTTTTCGACCGGCAACTCCACTCTGCGTAAATCTTCTCCCACTTTTCCAATCGGTCTGGTAATATAAAATTCATCCTGTTCTACCATGCCTTTCACTATCGTTTGATATGATTTTCTGACTTCGGTTTTTTCTTGTAAATAGGCTTGAGAGTAGGCATTTTTCGTTACAATAATTAACCCTGTGGTATTCATATCCAAACGGTTATAAAATCTTGGAACCATCGTTTTCCCCGTCGTTTTTAAAAAATAAGCAACGACTCCGTTCGCCAAAGTGGCATCTACTTTTTTTGTTGTAGGATGTGTTACCAAATTGGCTTGTTTGTTGAGTACCAATAAATTCTCATCTTCGTATACTATATCCAAAGGAATCTCCATAGGCCAAATTCCTGTTTCTTTTTCTTTTTCCACAATCAAAATACGATTTAATTTCCGAACTTTTTTCGCCGTATTTTTAATCTTCTTTCCGTTCAAATAAATTTCCAGTTTTCGAAGTCCTCTTCCTGAATATCCTTTTGTTTCTTTCAAATATTCTCCAATTTCATAGCCGTCATATTCCGGCTCCACAATATATTTATGCAATCCAAACTCCTTATCTTTTTCTTTTTTAGATGAGTCTATTTTATCATATCTTCCAAGAAATGAAAAGTTTTTTCCCTGCTAAAGAAAACATTGTAGGAAACAAAAAATTGAGTTATAATGAAAAAGAAGATTAGTGAAAAAGAAAGGATTTAAAAATGAATATCAAAAATTTTGCAATGATTGGAATTTCTCATAAAATACTTTCTATGCAAGAACGAGAAGAATTTATCAGGCAGAAACCGAAAGTTCTTTTGGAAGAACTTTTTCAAACAGGAAAAATTCGAGCTTATGTGGATCTTTCCACCTGTTTACGAGTCGAATTTTACATGGAGCTCCTTGACAATACAAGATTGGAAGAAATAAGAGAAAGATTTCCCGCTCAACGGGGGCTGCAAATGAAGCAAGGAGAAGAGGCACTCCTACACTTAGCAAAAGTCGTTTGTGGATTTTTTTCGGTCATCAAGGGGGAAGATCAAATTTTGTCACAGATGAAACACGCCTATACAAAGGCTCTGGAAGAGAAACACAGCTCCAAACTTTTCAATATTATCTTCCAAAAAATCATAACATTGGGAAAAAAATTCAGAACCAAAAGTAATATTGCTCATCATGCTCTTTCTTTGGAAGCCATTACCCTACATTCTATCCAAGAAAGAATTCCAAATGTGCAGGAAAAAAAAATTCTCTTATTGGGAGTCGGAGAGCTGGCCCAGTCTATTCTCTCTCTTTTAGTAAAAGAAGGCTTTTCCAATCTCTATATTACCAATCGGAGCTATCATAAAGCGGAGAGAATTTCCAATGCCTATCAGGTGAATATCATTGACTTTCGTGACAAATACGAGTGGATTGCCAAAGTGGACATTATTATCTCGGCTACTTCCGCTTCTCATATTGTGTTGGAATATGAACGATTTTTAGAAAAAAAACAGGAAAAGAATTACCTGATGTTGGACTTGGCGGTTCCCAGAGATATTGACCCTCGTATTGCAAATCTTGAAGGAGTTCAAATTCTCAATTTAGATGATATTTGGAAGATTTCGAAACAACACGGCTCCTTTCGAGAGCAATTGTTGGATGAGTATTGTTATCTTCTGGAAGAGCAAATAGAAAGCATTCATAAGGCACTTTCCTATTATGAAACTAAACAGGAGGCTTCGGTATGTTAAAACATCATATTATTTTGGGAAGTCGAGGAAGTATTTTGGCATTGGCTCAAACAAATTGGGTAAAAAAACAACTGCAACGACACTATCCTCAGCTTACCTTTTCCATTCAAGTCATCGAAACACAGGGAGATAAAGACTTGACTTCCCATTTTGGAAACAGTGAGCTATCCTTAAAAAGTTTTTTTACCAAAGAAATTGAGAAAAGTTTATTGGACGGAGAGATCGATATTGCCGTTCATTCTATGAAAGATGTTCCGAGTAGTTCCCCGGTCGGACTTATCTGTGGGGCAATTCCCGTTCGGGAAGATGTTCGAGATGTTCTTGTCAGCACTTCCGGAAAGACATTGGCAGATCTTCCTAAAGGCTCTATTCTAGGTACCTCTTCCTTACGAAGAATTCAAAATATCAAACAGCTTCGCCCTGATCTTGAAATCAAAGCTCTTCGTGGGAATATTCATACCCGACTGAAAAAATTGGAAGAAGGGCATTATGACGCCATTGTACTGGCTGCAGCAGGTTTAAAAAGAGTAGGGCTGGAAGAAAAAATTACGGAGTATCTGAACCCGACCGTCTTCTCTCCCGCTCCCGCACAGGGAGCTCTCTATATTCAATGTCGAGAAAAGGATGAAGAAACTCGAAACATATTACAAAGTATTCATGACGAAAACCTGGCAAAAATTTTGGAAATAGAGAGGGAGTTTTCCAGAATTTTCGACGGAGGCTGCCACACTCCTATGGGCTGTTATTCGAAGGTAGAAGGAAAAAAGATCTTCTTTCATGCCATGTATTCCCATAAGGAAAAGAGTTATCAAACTATAATTACGGAAAGCATCACAAAAGGAAAAGAAATTGCTATCATGGCTGCACAGGAAATTCAAAAAATGATGAAGGAGAAATAAAAAAATTTTTTGAATATACAGTTCATTCAAAAAGGATATAAAACATATGGAGAAAAAAAGGAGTGGGAAGATGAATCCTGTTAAAATTATTTTCTTTGATATTGACGGAACTCTCATTGACATGAAGAAGAAACGCATCTCTCCAAAAATGTTGGAAACATTGAAAAGATTGCAAGAAAAAAATATTTTAATCGCCATGGCAACGGGACGTTCTCCGATGATTCTTCCAACATTTGAGGGAGTGAAATTCGATGTATTCCTAAGTTATAACGGTTCCTATTGTTTTAACAATGAGAAAACCATTTTTAGTAATTCCATTCCCAATGAAGATATTCAAACTATTATAAAAAACGCCTCTCAAATTGGCAGACCTCTCTCCTTAGCGACCAAAAATCGTTTGGTGTCAAATGGGAAAGATGAGGATTTGATAGAATACTACAGCTTCGGCGGTGCTCAGATAGAAATTGCGGATGACTTCGAGGAGATTGCAAAACGGGAAGAGATATTTCAAGTCCTGTTAGGATGTAGGAAAGAAGAATATTCTTCTTTGATGCGAGGAGTTCAGCAAGCGAAAATCGCAGCATGGTGGAATAGAGCGGTGGATATTATTCCTAAAATCGGAGGAAAAGGACTGGGAATTCAAAAAGTTTTAGACTATTATCAGATAGATAGAGCCGAGGCTATGGCTTTTGGAGACGGAAATAACGATATTGAAATGTTGAAGGCAGTGGGAAGGGGAATTGCGATGAAAAATGCTTCGGAACAATTAAAAGAAATTGCGGATGAAATTTGTGGAGAAGTAGCGGAAGACGGAATTTATTATTATTGTTTGGAGAAGCATTTGATATAAAATTTTTTATCAATTTCCCATCCTTGTCTTTGTGCAACAGGAGGAAACATGAAATATACAAAATACTTTTTTATCCTGCTCTTAGGTAGTCTGTGTTTTTGGGTTTCTCAAATAAAGATTCGACTTCCTCTGCTGACAACGATAATCTACAAAAATTCAAAATTTACTATTTTTGAAATGAAAAATCCTCTTTTAGCAGGCATTTTCATAGCTGCCAGTGCCGGTATCTTCGAAGAAGGATTCCGATTTTTATTCCGAAAATTTCTGCTAAAAAATAGTCGTAACATTGTAGAAGCTGCCATTTTCGGTTTAGGACATTCTCTCATGGAAATTCTTTATCTTTTTTATGTTACAGGTTTCCATACTGCTCTCTTCAGTATCAGTATTTGGGGAATTTTGGAGAGAATCCTTGCTACATTCCTTCACATAGAATTATCGATTCTTCTTTGGCTGGGATTTTTGAAAAATAAAAAATATAGAATTCTTATATTGGCAATGTTACTTCATACTTTCGTAGATTCAATCATTCCTGTCGCAGGATACTTCCGAAGAAGTATTTGGGAAGTAGAATTTCTATTCTTTGCCATCGTACTTTGGATTGGGATTTTGCTTATAAAATATCACAAAAGGGAGGAAAATTTATGAAAAAATTTTATTCTATCAACCTATTGCTTTTATTAGTTTTTTCAAGTGTCTTATGGATTGCTTGCGGTTCAAACAAAAATGCTTCTACCTTATCTGAAATTCAAAAAGAGCACTATAAAGAAATGGCACGGCACACTATTATCTCACTTCATGAAAAAAATTGGACAGAGATAAGACACAGCAGTACGGAGGAGTTAAAAGAAGCCTTGACCGATGAAAAATGTCGGGAAATATATTCTCAACTTGAAACAAATGGAAGTTTTGAAACCTTTTTAGACTATGAGATTAGCAAAATTCAAGAAAATAAACAAGATTTTATTGTTGTAGCACAACGGGTAAAATATTCAAAAAATACATTGATTTATACTATCAGTTTCGACAAAGATGAACGTCTGGCAGGTATCTTCTATCGATGAAGAAAAAAGGGAGGATCATAAAAAATTATGGAGAAAGGAAAGGCATATATCCTGGGAGCCGGTCCGGGAGATTTTGAATTACTGACACTCAAGGCAAAACGAATCATAGAAACGGCAGACTGTATTATCTATGATAGACTTATCAATCCCAAAATTTTAGGATTGGTAAAAAAGGAAGCGGAAAAAATTTATCTCGGAAAAGAAAATACGGAGGGAGGAAGAATTCAAGAAGAAATCAACCGAAACTTAATTCAAAAATGTCTGGAGGGAAAAAAAGTAGCCAGAGTCAAAGGAGGAGATTCTTTTGTTTTTGGTCGAGGAGGAGAAGAAATCTTGGCATTAGCGGAACAAGGAATTCCTTTTGAAGTCGTTCCGGGAATTACTTCCTCTATTGCTGTACCAACGTATGCGGGAATTCCGGTAACACATCGTGATATTGCAAGATCTTTCCATGTTTTTACAGGACATACCATGGAAGATGGAAGATGGCATGATTTTGAAAATATTGCAAAATTGGAAGGAAGCTTGATTTTTTTAATGGGAGTGAAAAATCTCGAACGAATCGTGCAAGACTTATTACGATATGGAAAAGCTCCTGATACTCCTGTTGCCATCATTGAAAAAGGAGCCACAGAACAGCAAAAAGTTCATATCGGAATTCTTGAAAATATAGTAAAGCTTTCAAAAGAAAGAGAAGTGAAAGCTCCCGCCATCATTATTATCGGAGAAGTCGTTGCTCTTCATCGAAGATTACAATGGTTCGACACAAAGAAAGCGAAGAAAATTCTGGTGACACGTGATAAAAAACAGGCTTCCGAGATGTCAGACTATATTTGGGACAAGGGAGGCATTCCCGTAGAGCTTCCTTTGATTACAATCGAAGAACAGGAACTGAATACAGCCCCTCTATCAAAATATTCCTCTATTTTATTCAATTCTCCGAATGGAGTCAATGCTTTCTTTCGCCATATCAAGGATATGCGAAGCCTTTCCAAAATAAAAATTGGCGTTGTCGGTGTAAAAACCAAAGAAGCTTTGGAACACTATAAAGTCCTACCTGATTTTATGCCGGAAGAGTATCTGATGGACAGATTGGCGGAGGAAGCCGTTAAATTTACAAAAGAAAAGGAAAATATCTTGATTGTAAGCTCTGATATTTCTCCCTGTGAACCCGAAAAATACAGCAGCCTTTACCAAAGGAATTATGAAAAAGCAGTGTTATATCATACCAAAAAAAGAAAGCTTGCAAAAGAAGAGATGAAGAAACAATTAGAACATATTGATATTATCACTTTTTTAAGTTCTTCCGCTGTAGAAGCTTTTTATGAAAATATGGAAGGAGATTTAGAACCTATCCTCAATAAAAAAATCGCTTCCATTGGTCCCGTGACTACGGCAAGTTTGCAAAAATTGGGAATGACTGTAGCATATGAGGCAAAGACCTATACTGCAAAGGCTCTGATAGATACTATTTTTGAAGATTTCAAATAAAGAAAGAGAGGATTTCATGAAAGAATTTACCAATATCGATTACCTGGAGGATATTCGTAAAAAAATTCCCGGATACGATCTTATGTTGGAAATTATTTTTAACGCTATCTTAAAACAAGAGTTCCCAAATTCTAATATCAATACTATTCTGTCTATTGCCGGACAAAGTGAAGAAATAAAATTTCTCCAAAGTCGCTATTCTTTTTCCAGTCTCTCTCTTGTAGAAGCAAGCGAGAAAATGCTGGAACTTGTAAAAGAAAGCTGTCAGAATGTAAGAAATTTTAAACATATTCACTACTATTGTCAAACCTTTGAAGAATACGAAAATACAACACAATATGACTTATGTATCTGCCTTCTGGTTTTACAATTTGTGGAAGACCCGGTATTTTTTTTGAAAAAGGTCTACCACTCTCTTCTTCCTCATGGAACATTCCTTTTAAGCATCTTTTCTAATGTTCAACTGGAATATTGGAAAGAATTTGCTCTGTCCAGAGGGGCGAATCCGGAGCAGGTGGAAAAAACATTTTCACAGCAGGAGACTGTCATGAAAGTCCTTTCTCCGACAATGATTGAAAATCTATTGCAGGAAATCGGATTTACAAACATAACAAAAGTCTGCCAAATTTTATCTACAACTCTATGGCTCATAAAAAAATAAAAAACCATAGAGCAATTTAGGAGAAGCTTTTATGAGAATTAAACATATTGCTATGTATGTAACAGATTTAGAAAAAACTCGGGAATTTTTTATTCAGTATTTGGAAGTAAAATCAAATAAAATATAGGTTGAAAGGAAAAATAATGTTTAAAAGAACTAGGCGTTTACGAAAAAACACGATAGTACGAAAGATGTTACAAAATGTTCATCTTTCTTTGGATGACTTGATCTATCCCATTTTTGTGAAAGAAGGGAGCAATATCAAAGAGGAAATTTCTTCCATGCCGGGACAATATCGATATTCTCTTGATAGATTACCGGAATTGTTAGACCGGTGTTGTGAACTGGGAATCAAGGCTCTTCTGCTTTTTGGAATTCCAAAGCATAAAGACGAAGTGGCAAGCGAAGCCTATCACAGTCACGGAATTGTTCAGAAGACTTTAAGATTTATCAAAAAAAATTATGAGAATCAATTTTTATTAATTACGGATGTCTGTATGTGTGAATATACTTCTCATGGACATTGCGGAATTTTACAGGAACAGGAAGTCGACAATGATACGACCTTACAATTTCTCTCAAAAATTGCTCTTTCTCATGTGCAAGCAGGAGCGGATATGGTTGCTCCCTCCGATATGATGGACGGAAGAGTACAGGCAATTCGAACTGCCCTAGATGAAAACGGCTTCCCTTACACTCCTATTATGGCGTATTCTGTGAAATATGCTTCCTCATTCTACGGTCCCTTTCGAGATGCCGCAGATTCCGCTCCGAGCTTTGGAGATCGAAAATCGTATCAAATGGATTTTCAAAGTGACAAGGAATTTTATCAGGAGGTTTTATCCGATGTGGAAGAAGGAGCGGATTTCATTATGGTAAAACCCGGTATAGCCTATTTGGATATTCTACATGCCATCAAAGAACACATTTCTCTCCCCCTTGTCAGCTATCAGGTCAGCGGAGAGTACTCCATGATAAAAGCAGCTGCGTTGCAAGGTTGGATTGAGGAAGAAAAAATCGTATTTGAAAGTATGATAGCACTGAAACGGGCAGGAGCGGATCTTATCATCACTTATTATGCTTTAGAAATAGCTCAATGGTTAAAGGAGAAATCACGATGAAACAAGAAAATTCAAAAAAATACTTTCAAGAAGCCTGTCAATATATTCCCGGAGGAGTGAACAGTCCTGTAAGAGCGTTTCAATCGGTTCATCGAGATGCCCCTATTTTTGCAAAAAAAGCGAAGGGAGCTTATCTTTGGGATGAAGATGAGAATCGATATTTGGACTATATTTGCTCTTGGGGACCCATGATTTTGGGACATAATCCTGAGTTTGTATTACAAGGCGTGCAAGAAGCTATTTTATCAGGAAGTTCCTTCGGTCTTCCTACCAAGGGAGAAGTGGAACTTGCAAAGTTATTGGTAAAAACAGTCCCGTGCATAGAAAAAGTAAGATTGACAACATCCGGAACGGAAGCCACTATGTCTGCAGTACGTCTTGCCAGAGCCTATACAAAAAGAAATAAAATTATTAAATTTGAAGGTTGCTATCACGGACACTCCGATGCTCTTCTGGTAAAATCAGGTTCCGGACTTTTGACACAGGGCTTTCAAGATAGCAACGGAATTCCTCATTCTGTTTTCGAGGACACCGTCACTCTTCCTTTTGGAGACATAGAACAAGTCATCTCTATGCTGCAAAGCCAAAAGATTGCCTGTATTATTGTAGAACCTATTCCTGCCAATATGGGAGTGATTGAAAGCCAAAAAGAGTTTTTACAATCTCTTCGAGAAGAAACTATAAAATATGGAACACTTCTCATCTTTGATGAAGTGATTTCCGGCTTTCGAGTGGCTTTGGGAGGAGCTCAAGAATATTTTGGAATCACTCCTGATCTTTGCACTTTAGGAAAAATTATTGGTGGTGGCTATCCTGTCGGAGCCTTTGGTGGAAAAGCGGAAATTATGAAGCTCATTGCCCCTCTCGGACAAGTCTATCATGCAGGAACCTTATCCGGAAATCCTATTTCCGTGAGAGCCGGTTATGAAACTCTCTCGTATTTAATACAACACAAGGCTGAAATTTACAGCAGTATTGCTGAAAAAACAAACTTTTTGGTAACACAGATTCGACAATTGATACAAAAATATGAAATTCCGGCAGTGATTCAGAGCATGCCTTCTCTTTTTACAATTTTCTTTTCCTCAAAAGAGAACATTACAAACTTGGAAGATGCTTTGACCTCCAATTTGGAATTTTTTACCATTTATTTTAATACCTTATTAGAACATGGAATTCTGGCTCCTCCATCTCAATTTGAGGCACATTTTCTCTCTTATCAACATAAGGAAGAAGATTTACAAAAAACTCTTAAAGTCATAGAGCTCGCCTTTCAAAAAATCCGTGAGGTCATGCAAAATGAATAATTCTTTTTTTCCTCTTTTTATCGATCTGAAGGACAAAAAGGTACTACTGGTAGGAGCCGGGAAAATTTCTTTTAGAAAAGCCTGTACATTAAAAAAATACGGTGCTATAATAGAGATAGTGAGTGAGAAGATTGACAAATCCTTTGAAATCTTCCCCGACATTAAAATATATCAAAAAAGATATGAAGAAAAAGATCTTCAAGATTATTTCTTGGTGATTGCAGCAACTGAAAATTCTTCTCTCAATCATAAGATTGTAGAAGATTGTAAAACAAAAAATATTTTAGTCAATAATATTACTTCGAAAACAGACATGACCTGCCGCTTTGGAAGTATCTGTGAAAACGAAGAATATCAAATTGCTATTTCAGCCTACGGACATCCAAGTAAGTCAAAAGCATTAAGAAAAGAAATAAACCATTATTTAATACAAAGGAGTGATATAAGAATGAAAAAAGTGATTCACACAGAAAAAGCCCCTGCGGCATTAGGACCATATTCTCAAGCGATTGAAGCAAATGGAGTTCTTTATGTATCCGGACAAATTCCATTTGTTCCCGCAACAATGACTTTGGTTTCTGACGATGTACAAGCCCAAACAAGACAATCTTTAGAAAATATTGGTGCCATCTTGGAAGAAGCAGGATACAGCTTTCGTGATGTTGTGAAAGCATCTGTATTTATTAAAGATATGAACGACTTTGCAAAAATCAACGAAGTATATAATGAATATCTTGGAGAAGCAAAACCGGCAAGAGCTTGTGTCGAAGTTGCTAGACTTCCTAAAGATGTAAAAGTGGAAATAGAAGTCATCGCTACAAAATAAACAATAAGATAAAAAATAGGGTGGAAATTGTCTTCCATCCTATTTTTATACAACAATATCTTTCACTTCCATTTTCACATAAGAAATCAAATCCTTCACTGCGATCTCTATCTGTAAACCTCGTATTCCGGCACTGACTAAAATTTTCTCCTTTTTCAAAGCGGAATGATGCAAAAAGCTTCGATGTTTTTTCTTAATTCCAATCGGAGAACATCCTCCCCTCAGATAACCTGTCATCGGCAATAATTGTTTCATCTCTATCATTTCCACTTTTTTGGAAGAAGACACTTTTGCCAATTTTTTCAAATCAATCGTATCGCTTCCCGGAATACAAGCGACTATCATTTCTTTTTTTTCATTGATTAAAATCAAAGTTTTAAAAACACAGCTAATATCTTGCCCTGTTTTTAGGGCAACGTCAATAGCCCCTAAATGCTCCTCATCTACTTCATATTCATAGTATTGATAATCAATTCCTGCCTTATCCAATTCCCTCATTGCATTTGTTTTCTTCATATATCTTCCTCCAATCTCTATGAGAGGAAAAAAGGCATTTGTTATAAAAACAAATACCTCTCCTAACTCTTCTTTTTCCTTGTTTTTAGACTATTCTTTTACAACAGTCAAATTCACATCTGTTCCGTCCATTTCTAATATTCCTTCATCATTTTTGAAATGAACAGAAATTTTTCCATCTTCTGTAGTAATTTTTACTCCACTACCAGATACTGCTTGTTTTGCTGCATATTCTTGATCTTCAATCACGATTGTAGCCGTTTCGAAATTATCAGAAGATTTTACAACAATGTTGGCTTCCCCGTCTTCTCTAGCAAAAGTAATTATTGTTTCTTCCGCTGCAGGTGCTTCTACCGCTTGCTCCACTTGAGTTGTTTCTTCCGTTTTTGCTTCTTCTTTTTGTCCACAAGCAACCAACCCCAATGCTAATACCGCCAATAATAAAAATTTCTTCATTTTTTACTTCCTCCTATGTTGATTTGTATTGTATTTCTCTATAAATTCTGCCTTAAACTGTTGAAATCTTCCTTCTTGAATCGCTATTCTAGCATCTTTCATCAGATGAACCAGAAAATATAAATTATGATATGATGTCAGCCTTGCCCCCAAAATTTCGTCCACCTTTAATAGATGACGAATATAGGCTCTACTATAATTTCTACAGACATAACAGTGACATTCTTCATCCAAAGGTTTTGTGTCTTCTGCATATTCTGCATTCTTAACCACCAGACGTCCCTGTTTGGTAAAAACGGTTCCATGTCTTGCAATTCGTGTCGGTTGAACACAATCCATCATATCAATTCCGCTTTCCACAGCTTCCAACATATCTAAAGGTTCTCCGACTCCCATCAAATATCTCGGTTTATTTTCCGGACATTTTTCTACAATATAATCTAAAATTCGATACATGTCCTCCCTAGGTTCTCCAACCGCCAAACCGCCAATGGCATAACCTGAAAAGTGTTCATCCATTTCCAATAATTCCTCCAAGCTCTTTTGACGTAAATCTTCATACACTCCGCCTTGAACAATGGCAAACAAACCTTGTTTTTCTGCTTTCTGATGTGCTTCTACACATCTTTTTGCCCATCGAGTGGTTCTTTCTATCGAAGGAATTAAATATTCTCGAGAAGAAAGTCCGGGAGGACATTCATCAAAAAGCATTGCAATATCAGAACCTAAATGATTTTGAATTTCTATTGATTTCTCAGGAGAAATAAAACGCTTCGATCCGTCAATATGAGAACGAAAGTAAACACCCTCCTCTTGAATCTTTCGTAGCGCTCCTAAACTAAAAACTTGAAACCCTCCACTATCCGTTAAAATTGGCTTCTTCCAATTCATAAAGGAATGTAGTCCTCCCAGACGATCAATTACATCATCTCCGGGTCTTAAAAACAAATGATAAGTATTTCCCAAAATAATTTGAGTTCCAATCTCATCTAATTCCTCTTTTGTCATAGCTTTTACAGTCGCCTGTGTTCCCACCGGCATAAACACGGGAGTTTCAATTTCTCCATGAGGAGTTTGAATTCTTCCGGCTCTTGCCCTTCCATCCTTGCTCTCAAGAGTGTATGTTATAGGTAATTTTTTCATCTTTTCTCCATTTAATCTCTTTGAATTGATAGTACATCTCGAATCTTCGAAATATTATTGATCAATTGATTATATTCCTCTTTGTCATTTATTTCAATATTAAATTTTAAACTAGCCAATAATTTCCCTTCCTTGTACGTTTCATGAGTATTTACGGAAGAAATATGAATTTTATGATTGGAAATCACATTGACAACATCCATTAAAATTCCATCTCGATTATTGACAAACACCGTGAAGGCAAAATGGTATTTGTTGACTTTACTGTGAATTAATTTTTCATCCCATGACACCACAATTTCTCTGCTCGGATCCAATTTTAACATGGATTGATAATTGATACAATTCTTTCTATGAACTGTAATTCCGGTAAGTCTTGTTACATAACCGCCAATTTCATCTCCCGGCAAAGGGGTACAACATTTGGCGAAACGAATTAAAGTATTGTTAATTCCGTCAATCACAATTCCGAAATCATTTTTCCCACGGGAAGGCTTTTCTTCTTTTTTCGTCATAATGTCTTCCAATTTTATCTCAGAAGCCACTTTTTCTTTTTCAATTCTATTTCGTAATTTTGAAATAATAATCTCTAATTTACTTCTCTTTTCTCCTACATGATAATAAAACTCTTCCATCGTTTTAATATTATTTTTTTCCATATGTTTTAAAATAATGGCATCTGTTTCTAAATCCTTCAGACTGATTCCCAATTTTGTAAGTTCTTTTTCCAAACTTTCTTTTCCGGCTTTGCTAATCTCCTCTGCGTTGATATCTTTTAAAAACTTACGAATTTTACTTTTTGCTCCATGCGTCCTAACGATGTCCAGCCAATCTTTACTTGGTCCTTTGGAATTTTTCGAGGTAATAATTTCCACTCTGTCCCCATTTTGTAATTTTGTATCCAAAGGAACAATTTTTCCATTTACCTTAGCTCCAATACAACGACAACCTACTTGAGTATGAACGGCAAAAGCAAAGTCCAAAGTTGTTGCCATATTTGGTAATTCCAGGATATCCCCTTTCGGAGAAAACACAAAAATAGTGTCGTTCTTAATATCTGCGGTGACACTTTTTACAAAATCCTCAGTATTTGAAGTATTTTGTTGCAGATCAATGATATTCCGCAACCAACCGTAAATTTGATCTTCTTTATTTGTTTTTCGTTTTTCTTTATATGCCCAGTGAGCTGCCACTCCCTCTTCAGCTACTCTATCCATTTCTTCCGTTCGTATTTGAATTTCAATAAATTTAGCAAGGGGACCAACAATTGTGGTATGAATGGATTGATAGTTATTTGATTTGGGAACAGCAATGTAGTCCTTAAATCTTCCCGGAACCGGAGTATAACGGCTGTGAATTTCTCCCAACACATGATAACAATCCGACGTATTGGATACGATAATTCGCACTCCCATCAAATCATAAATATCATCAAATTCTTTTCCCAATTCATACATTTTCTTATAAATGCTGTAAAAATGTTTGAATCTTCCTTTTACTTGCCCTTTGATTCCCACATCATTCAAAATTTTACTGATCGTTTGAATAAAAGAATCAATATAATCTTTTCTCTCATCTTTCTTTTTGTCAATCAGGCTACGAATTTCTAAATACTTATCATTATGTAGATAATAAAGACATAAATCTTCCAATTCCCATTTTATTCTGGCAATTCCCAATCGATGAGCCAAAGGAGCATAAACCTCTAAAGTTTCTTGAGCAATTACAATCTGTTTTTCCGGCTTCATAAATTTTAAAGTCCTCATATTATGAAGTCGATCTGCTAATTTAATTAAAATGACATGTAAATTTTGTGTCATTGCCAAAATCATTTTTCGAATATTTTCCGACTGATTTTTCGTTCCATTCGGTAAAGATTTTAATTTTGTAACTCCATCTACCAAATGAGCGACATTTTTTCCAAAGTTATATTCAATATCCGCAAGAGTAATAAATGTATCTTCCACAATATCGTGAAGAATCGCTGCAATAATAGTATCCGTATCAGATTTTAATTCGACCAAAATTTTAGCCACTTCAATGGGATGCATAATATAGGCTTCTCCTGATTTCCTATACTGTCCCCTATGTGACTCTTCAGCAAAGTAATATGCCAATTTTATTTTGTCTATGTCTACTTCTAAATGGTTCTGTCTGACACATTCTACGAAACTATCCCAATAGTTCATACTCTTTCCCTTTCTCTCTTAATATTTCATCAATGTTAATATCGGATACTGCTTAATTTTTTCTCTTCCCTTTAAGTCTTCCAATTCAATCAAAAATGCAATCCCTGCAACAACTCCTCCTAGCTCCTCTATCAAATGGATACTGGCTTCTATGGTCCCTCCGGTCGCCAACAGATCATCTACGATTAGAACTCGTTGACCTGCTTTGATAGAATCCTTATGCATGCACAAAGTATTGAAACCGTATTCCAAATCATAGGCATAGGAGACAACTTCTCTTGGCAATTTTTTTGGCTTACGAACCGGCACAAAACCAATTCCCAAGGCGTAGGAAACGGGACATCCAAAAATAAATCCTCTCGCCTCCGGTCCTACCACCAAATCTACTCGATGCTCTCTTGCAAATTCTACAATTTTTTCTGTTGCATACTGATATGCTTTCCCATCATTCATCAATGGAGTAATATCTCGAAAAATAATTCCCTCTTTTGGAAAATTCTCTACTCTTGCTACATATTTTTTTAAATCCATCTGTTACTCCCTATTTAGTTTTTAGTCTCTAGCAAAATTTTTAAATTCTTCTTTGCATTGCTATCTTCTGGCTCCAACTGTAAGACTCTTTCATAACAATCTCGTGCTTTTTCAAAGTCTCCCTGTTTGGCATAGCAATATCCCAATTCTTTCAAAATCAGTGGATTGTCTTTCTGTAAAGCCCTACTTTTTTCCAACTCTTGAATGGCGGAACTCCATTCTTTTCTCTCTTCATGATTCAAGGCCTTGATGAAAGAATATTCCCAATCGCTTTTTTCTTCAGAATATGCCCCCTGACATAAGATCAATAACAATAGCATTCCTAAGAATTTTTTCATTCTTCTTCCGACTCCTCTAGTTTCTCACAAGTAATCAATACTTTTGATATTCTCATTTTATCCATTTCCAAGACTTGCAGTTTGACATTTTCCAACTCCAATTCATCCCCTTTTTCCGCCACTCTTCCAAGTTCTGTAGTAATTAAGCCTCCCAAACTTTCATAGTCCTCTGAAATAGGTAATTGAATTCCCAATTCTTTGTCTAAAGTTTCTATGTCAATCATAGCATCTACTTCATAGAAATTTTCTCCTACTTTTCGGACAAATTCTTCCTCTTCTTCATCAAACTCGTCCCGAATTTCTCCTACAATTTCTTCAATCAAATCTTCAATGGTCAAAAGTCCTCCAATACCTCCGTATTCGTCCAATACCATCGCGATATGAACCTTTTTTATTTTAAATTCTTTTAAAATTTCAATAATGGATTTTGTTTCCGGTACAAAATACGCCGGTCGTACTAGTTCTCGAATTGGTTGATTGGTATTCCCACTTTTCACCTGTGACATAATATCTTTGATATACAGAACCCCTAAAATATTGTCAATGGTTTCCTCATAAACCGGGATCCGGGAAAAACCGTCCTCCATCAAAGTATCCCAAATGTCATCAATCGTTTTACTTCCTTCAAATGCCGTCATAGAAGTTCTTGGCGTCATAACTTCCTTCGCAGTGGTCTCTCCAAAACCTACGATTGAGTGAATCATCTCTTTTTCATCTTCTTCAATGATTCCCTCTTCCTGTCCCACATTCACAAAGGAAATGATATCCTCCTCTGTAATCATGACTCCACCATTGTCCATATTGACTCCACAGGCTCTTCCAAGTACCTTGGAGATGAATACTAAAATTAAAATAAGAGGATTCAAAAATAAAGTCAAATAATAAATAAAGGAAATAACTTTCCCCGCCACTTCTGAACTATGGTTTCTTGCTATGAGTTTCGGTGTGATTTCTCCAAAAATTAAAATAGCAATTGTCATCAAAATAGTAACTATTAAAATAGACTTTCCTGTATTTCCAAAATAAGTTGCCATTACGACTGTTGCAATCGAAGATGCCATGATATTTACAATATTATTTCCTATCAGTAAACCCGTTAACATCGGATTCGGATCTTTCAACCATTTTTTTAACAGCACTACCACACTATCTTTTTTCTCATCTACAAATTTTTCCAAATGAATGCTTCGAAACGCTGTCAAAGCTGTTTCGGAAGCGGAAAAAAATCCAGATAATAAAACCAAAATAACCAATACTACAATATACAGATACGTGTCCAATTGTTAAAATACACCTTCCTTGTTTATTTTATCTCAAAAAGAACCTGCCCCTTTTTGACCACAATACCATCTTCTGCCAAAATTTTTGTAATAATTCCATTTTCTGTTGATTTTACTTCATTCATCATCTTCATTGCTTCCACAATACAAAGAGTATCCCCTACTTTTACCGTCATTCCTTCTTCTACAAAAGGAGCTTTATTCGGAGCGGGAGCCCGATAAACAGTCCCGGCAACAGGAGAAACGACTTGCTTCCCCGTAATTTCTTCTCCCTTTTCTTCTATCTCTTTTCTTTCTTCTATTGGAAACTTTCTATTCGTTTCTATCTCATTCTCCACTTTGATTTCTTTCGAAGTAAATTTCTTGAAACGAAGTTTTTCGCCTCCCATTTCCAATTCTAAACTTTCCAAATGGTAGCTGTTCATATTCTCTGCCAATTCTTCCATTGTCTTTAAATCTAATTTCACGCCATCCTCCTCTTACGAATTACTTCCTAAAATTCGTAAATCTCTAACCCCGTCAATCTTTTGAATTTTTGACAAAGTCATCTCTATATTTTTAGGTGTTTCTGCTGTTCCCTGCAAAGAAATAGTAAGCTGTACAATACCGTCCACTGCGGCGTTTTGCACAATAGTCAAAATATTCATTTTGTCATCGGCAATAACTTCCAGAATTTTTGCCAACAATCCTTGTTTATCTTGCAAGGACATATGAATGTTAAATATTTTTTCCTGACTGCCTTCAAAAAACGGCTTGATAAAATCTTTATATTTATAATAAGTACTACGACTTAATCCTGTTCGACGTATTCCCTCATGTTTGGAGATATGTTCATTCTTTACCATTTCATTAACAGCAATTACTTTTTGAATGGAAGCAGATAAAATCGTCTTATCCACAATATAGTACTGCCTTTTTTCTTCATGGGATATTTCATTCTCCTTTATTTTTTTCGCCATTGATGATCCTCCTATTTCTTATAAATGCCTTCCAAATATTTTGGAAAAGCATCGCTACTGTCATAGAACCGACTCCACCGGGCACCGGAGTAATATAGGAAGCTTTTGGAGCAACTGCTTCAAAATCCACATCTCCTACAATTTTCCCTTCTCTACTTCGATTGATTCCAACATCTATGACAATCGCTCCTTCTCGTACCATATCCGCTGTTAAAAATTTCTCTTTTCCAACCGCCACAACGATAATATCTGCTCTTTCGGTATGTTCTTTTAAATTTTTTGTCAAACTGTTACAAATGGTTACCGTTGCATTATGATTGATAAAAAGTCCAAACATTGGCTTTCCCACAATATTGCTTCTTCCAATAATCGTAACATTTTTACTTGCGATCTCAATATCATATTTTTTTAATAAGGCAATCACTCCTTCGGGAGTACAGGGATTAAATCCTTCTTCTCCTAAATGTAGACGTCCGATATTCTCCGTTTTAAACCCGTCTACATCCTTATTCACATCAATTGCCTGTAAAATGCGAGAATGGCTGATATGTTTCGGCAAAGGAAGTTGCAAAATAATGCCGTCAATTTCTTCTGTTTGATTTAATTCCTTAATTTTTTTTAGCACCGTTTCTTCTTCCACACTATCATCAAAAGAATACAAATAGCTTTCCATTCCTAGGGCTCTACTTCCTTTTAGTTGTGATTGCACATAGACAGAGGCCGCTTCATTATGTCCAATCTGAATGATCCCCAATCCCGGAACTCTTCCGCTTCTTTCTTTTTCTTCTCTTATTTTTGATTTTAGTTCCTCTTTTATCTCAGCAGAAACTTTTTTCCCATCTAACAATTTCATTCAAAATGCTCTCCTTCCTGTAAAAAATTTCCATTGATTAAGTCAACTCCCGATAGCATTTTTTTATTTTCCGGCTTTGCTTTGGTAATAATGACATTTCCACTTCCCGTTGCCACTAAAACTCCTTTCCCTTTGACATATGAAAGAATCTCCCCTGCCTTTCCTTGCAGTCTTCCTTCTTTCTCCTCTTCCACCCTAGCAATTTTAAATTGCTTTCCTTGATATATGGTAAAAGCTCCCGGAAAAGGATCCATTCCTCTTACGAAATTAAAAATTTCTCTTGCAGACTGATTCCAACAAATCTTACAATCTTCTTTCCGAAAAGGCTTTACAAAAGTGGCTTTTACTTCATCCTGTGGAATAGCTTGTATTTGTTGTTTTTCCATGTTTCGAATGGTTTCTATTAGCAAATTTGCCCCCATTTCTTGCAATTTATCGTGTAAACTGGCACAATTATCTTCTTCCAATATCTCCACACTGGCCTGTGCCAGAACAGGACCGGCATCCAACTCTTCCACTACATACATAATGCTGACACCGCTTTCTTTTTCCCCATGGATAATAGAAGCATGAATAGGAGCTGCTCCTCTATATTTCGGTAACAAAGAAGAATGGACATTAATCACTCCATATTTAGGAATTCCCAGTATTTCTTTCGGTAAAATTTTTCCGTAAGCAACAACAACAATTAAATCTGGGTGATAATCTCTAATTTTTTGTATTACTTCGATATCCCGAATAGAATTGGGTTGTAATACTTCTAAGTGGTGCTCTAAAGCATATTGCTTCACTGGTGTATACTGAATCTTTTTTCCCCTTTGATTCGGTTTGTCTATTTTGGTAAACACGGCAAGTATTTCATGCTCTTCTTCCAACTTTTTTAAAGAAGATACTGCAAATTCCGGAGTTCCCATAAATAAAATTCTCACTCTATTTTTTCTCCCTTTCCATTTCTTCAATCAATTCTAAAAAAGATTTCACATCGTCAAATTCTTTATAGACAGATGCAAACCTCACGTAGGCAACCTGATCTATTTTTTTCAACTTCTCTAAAATCATTTCTCCCAACTCTCTTGTAGTAATTTCATTTTTTAAGGTATTTTGAATATTTTTTTCCACTTCATATACAATTTTTTCTAAATCTTCTCTTCCAATATTTCGTTTGACAGTTGCAAAAGTCAAGCCTCTCATAACTTTTTCTCGGTTGAAGGGAACTCTTCTTTGATCCTTTTTTATCACATACAGAGGAACTTCTTCCACCCGTTCAAAAGTACTAAATCTTCTTTGACAAATAACACATTCTCTTCTTCTCTTTATGGAATTTCCTTCCAAATATGAACGACTGTCGACTACTTTAGTGTCTTCTGAGCCGCAAAATGGACATCTCATAAACTAACTCCTTCCTTTTCTCGAATGCATTCGATGACTTCTTTCCCAGTCTTACAATTTAATAAAGTATTTCGAAAGTTTTCTTCTCGAATGAATCTGGAAATACGAGCTAAAACCTTTAAGTAAATATGACTGTCTTTATTCGGAGAAGCAAATACGAAAAACAGATTTACATCCTCCTCATCCAAAGATTTAAAGTCCAATTTTTCACGACTGATTCCAAAAGCAATCGTCAATTGTTCTACCGCATCTGTCTTAGCATGAGGAATGGCAACCCCTTTTCCAATTCCCGTACTCCCTAATTTCTCTCTTTCCAAAAGAGCTTTGTAAATCACTTCCGAATTCGTCCCTATATGGGGAGCCTTTCCCATCAAAGTAGATAATTCTCTTAAGACTTCATCTTTCGTTCTGGCCGTCAAATCTAAGCAAATTAAATCTTCAGACATATAATCTGTAATTTTCACAATATTTAACATTACAATCCCCCCATCATATATTGTTCGATAGAAATATCTATATCCAATTTTTCTCTTATATATCTTTCCATTTTTTTGATTAAAAAAAATAATTTCTCTTCCGTGTACTCTTCCTCTTTTAAAATACTCTCTATTTTTTTTTGATAGAGCAATCGAGAAATTTCTTTTTCTTCAAAACTTAAATGTTCTAAAATTTCATCCATTCTAAAAATCCCTTCCTCCTGCATCAAAAAGAAAAGAAAATAGTTCAATAATAATAATTGCTTTCTTCTATCCCTTTCTTGATTTAGATAATATAGGCTATTCTTCAACAGTCGAAATATTTTAGGAACACGATAGCCTTCGAACACAAACTTATTCAGCACAGCCAATAAATAAAATGCAACACCTAAAGAGTCCAAATCTTGTCGAATATTTTCAAAGCTTTCCAGCAGAGAAAAATCATTTACAATAAATTGTTCCCCTTTTTTATAAAGTAAAAACTCCACATAAGATATAGGTTCTGTCGCAACCTTATCTCTCCTTTTACTTTTTAAAATTCCTTTTACTGTCAGTTGAATCTTCCCAAAATCTTCTGTCAATAAAATCAAATTTCTATCGGCTTCTCCAAAAGAATAATTTCCCAACACAAAGGCTTTATTACTTATAAATTTAGTCATGGAACTTGAAAATCTCTCTCTGTAAAATTGGGATTGATTTCTATCTTAGATAAAGTCAGTTCTAATATTTTTTGCCCTTTTTCTTCTAAAAGCCATTTTTTAGGAAATAAATATTGATCTATTTCAGAATACGATTGTATCACTGCTTTATAGTTTTCATTCAAGATGAATTCCACATTTTTCTTATCATAATACTCTTTTCGAAATGCCATATCCGTAGACAATTGTTTTGCTAAGATCTTAATCACATCAAGAACTTGAAGTTCCTCTTTTTCTAATTTCATTGTCTTTTTTTGTTCAAACATTGGTAAATAAACTGTTTTCATATTTTCCCTGTATAAGTAAATTTCTCCCTTATTCAAATCAGGAAATAGAATTTCCTTTTTAAAAACATGGGGTAAACTCATTTGAACAAAATAAAGAATTTTTTTTTGTTTTTTTCCGATATAATTAATTTCTGTTACTTCAAAAGAAAATTTTTTCACCTGTTCCAGTGGTTTATATTCTTTTCCGAATAAAATACAGGAAAATATTAAAAATACACATCCTATGAGAATTGTTTTAATCTTCATAATTCCTCCTTGATTGTATTACTAATACTTCTTTTAAATTTGAAATATTGATACTCGGTTTCACAACAATACTCGTAAATAAAGAATTTTCTCCCTTTTCAATTTCAGAAATATATCCAATATACATTTCTCCCGGATAGATATCACTGATGCCCGAAGTATAAATTTTATCTCCCACTTTTAGAGAATCATCGTATACATTCGGCTCAAAATACAGCTTATCTTCTCCTATTCCCTTAACAACTCCAAATATATGATTCTCTGATTTTGCACTGACTACAATTCCCTCTTTAGTCATCATATAAACTAAAGAACTGTTCTCTTGTACTTCTACAACTCGTCCAATTAGTTTTTCTCCTTGAGAAATAATCATATTTTTTTTTATTCCGTCTTTAGACCCCAAGTCAATATAAAATTGCTCATACATATTTTCCGGTTTTCTAAAATAGACCTTCGCAAATTGAATTTCTTCTGTCAAATTTTGCTTCATTTCCAACAAAGAAGTCAGTCTTTTATTCTCTTCTAATAAAATTTTATTTTCTCTCAAGATAAATTTTAACTTATTATTTTCTAATCTCAATACTTCATTTTCTTGAAATAATCTCTCACGATTCAAATAGGTCTGAAAACTATCTGTAATATTCTCTTTGGATTTATAAATTCCAGCTTGAAGCGGAAGAAAAAATTTCTCTAGGTGATATTTGAGATAATTTGAAACATTAGTAAATAACAGTAATAAAATACATATCATTCCTAAAAGAGTAAGAGTAAAACGATTTCTTTTTTTTTCATTATTACGATTTATTTTCATAAATTTAAAATCCTTTATAAAACTATTATTTTAACACTATTTCATTCTATAGTACCATTTTTTTTTACAAATTTCAATATAAATACAACATTTTCAAAGTTTTCTCTTTAAATTTTCCCAAAAAATAAAAAAATGGCGCTTCCTAATGGACTCGAACCATTGACACTG